>Ga0181398_1000501_pt1 | contig 11682 bp, 11 predicted proteins | sample 21SPOviralmetaG_FD_130127 | JGI IMG/M metagenome (GOLD analysis project Ga0181398, IMG submission 130127) | Marine viral communities from the oligotrophic San Pedro Time Series (SPOT) site, San Pedro Channel, CA, USA - 21 SPOT_SRF_2011-04-29 | ecosystem: Environmental > Aquatic > Marine > Strait...
ACCATGTCGTCAACAATGACAAGATTATTAAGATCCTTATCCATCTTGTCTAGCTGGGGGAGAGTGTGTAATCCCTCTGTAATTTGAATATTATCGTCACACTTCTCTAAGAATCGGTAGAGGGGTTCATCTTTGTTTTTAGTCACTACGTGAATGGTGTGAAACGTGCCTTTTGGGGGACGGCTAAACATCTCGATTAAATTCACCAACCAGTTTGTTTTGCCACTACCAGAGGGGGCTACACAACACAACCGAAAGGGGATATTAAACCCGTGTAAATCTTTGTGAGGATTTTCTGGGGTAGATAACATATCTTTCGGCATAAGTTCGTAAATATTCCTGACAGTTCCCCCACTCTTCGGAGGCTCTTTTTCTTTAGCTGGTCCCCTAGGTTTCCTTGGGGCCAAACTTTTTTTCTTCTTCTCATTGTCTAGCTCGTTCTGTATCCTATATATTACGTCCAAAGAGTACTGATCCATTTTACTTAATAATAGAAATTAAAATCTATATTTATTTTATAAGATGGGCTTTTCGAATACTCCCCCAGGAAAACAGATCGCCTCCGCCACAAATGGGTACAGAAGCTTTAAAGGGCGAAAATTTAACTCGAACGACTACACTTTCCAAGTTGCATCAGTAAGTATATTAAACTTACTGTCAGGCCCCTTAGGTCAAAGAACAAATACGTCGAATTCAAATACCCCCGGATCTATTTCTAAAATTTAGATTATTTACTTAGGTTGCTCTCTACATCGTCTTCTGTTACTTTCACGTCTTCTTCTGTTATAGGTGTATCAAAATACTGCTTTTTTAAAGTGGGGGATCCTCTGCTAAACAGAATGCTTCTGCTATGCGGGATAGACTGGAATATTTGTTGTATGTCCTCCTCTATGCTTCCGTCTGGGGTAAGAGTTGGGGTTCGCTTCCACTCAATGAGTTCGGTTGGTATTCTTGTAAGAACGTCGTTTTTCATTGAGTGACGCATCATTTCGCTGGAAGAGACCAACTGGGAGTATTCCGTGTACATCCTACCAAGGTAGTCTGGCCCCCTCTCTGACCTTTCTTCAGGATTCAGTTTCAGTACCCTGTATAGGTCAGTTGACAGAGCGTAGTACTTTTTACTAAATTTGTAGGAGTCTTCTAATTTGTCTGTTATGGACAAGTGTAGTTCAACAGCAGAGAGCATTGCAATGACGAGGGATATGAGGCAACTTATCCCCGAGATAATCTTCTGCTGCACCTCCAGACTCTGGAGACCAACGCTGGCACTAGCAGCAAAGATAGACATAGTAATTATGGGTATACGGAACCACTTCCCATATGCCTTAAAGTAGAAGTATCTCTGTCTATGGTAGGTGTTAAGATTTACGCAGTTTACACGCAGTCTTTCGAGTAAGTCGAGCACTTCTTCACTGTACCCAAAATTGTCAATCAGTTCCATTTATATACCTGTCTGGGAGAAAAAAATTAAATGTAAACAATGAGTATACTATGAAAGGAAGAGGATTAACTGCAGAAACACTAAGAGCTCTCCTGGAAGCGTCTTACTCAGGGGAGTCCAACCCAATAGGAAAGTGGAAAGAGGACGAAGGACTAAGTACAGACACTGCGCATGTCTATGTTAATCCTAACGGACAGGTGGTTGTAGCACACAGGGGAACTGAAGGTACAGCTTCCGACTGGGGGAACAACTTAAAATACGCCACCTCTGGAGAAATTGGTTACAAGCAAACTGACAGGTTCAAGGAGTCAAAAGCCGTTCAACAGTCAGCAGAAGAGAAGTACGGGGCTAACAAAATATCAACAATTGGCCACTCTCAAGGAGGGCTTTTAGCTGAATTGTTAGGTAAGAATTCAAGGGAAATAATAACAGTAAATAAAGCGACAAGCCCCTGGAGCGATAACTCGGGGGGAAGTAATCAGTATGACATTAGGAGTGACTGTGATAAGGTGTCTATGTTTAAGGACCCCTTTAAAAAAGAGAAAAGAAATAACACAACGATAAAGGGAAAAAGAAACTGGTATGGGGGGTGCAAAGATTCTGTAGATGAACACTCCTACAACATACTGAATCGAAGAGATAAAAACGAAATGTTTGGTGATGAGGAATTCACTCGGGATCTAGACAGGAAATACAACGACCAAGAGAATTTAGATTATAGAGTAAAATCCATCATGGACATGACTGGGAAGACAGAGGAAGAAGCAAGAAAAATAATTCAAGGAGGAAGCACATGCATTTCAAAAGGGAGCGGTGCCAGTCGGTGTTGGAGGGGTTACAGTGCAGTCCCAGGGAAAGCTCCATATTCCAAAGGGTCATGTAGGAGAAGTTTTAGCACGGCTGGGAGATTACCCGTCTCAGCTGGTTTAGAGGGTAAAGGCATAACAGAGTATAGTAAGAAAAAAGCGAAAAGTCTAGGAGTGGAAATAAAACCGTCTACAAAAAAAGGAAAAAAAATAGACGTATATAAAGAAGGAAAAGAAGTTGCAAGTATAGGAGCAAAAGGTTACAAAGATTACGCAATTCATTTAGCAGAAAGTGGAAAAGAATACGCAGATAAAAGAAGAAAGGCATACAAAATGCGTCACGAAAAGGACAGACATACCCCCGGTACCCCGGGTTACTATGCAGATAAGATTTTATGGTAATTTTAATATAAATAATATCTATTTTAAAATTATAAAATGACATCTTTTAGCACATATCAAGCCCCCGAATTACACGAATGCGCAAAGCATTTCAAAATAAAAGGACATTCCAAATTAAAAAAAGCAGATTTAGTGGCCCTTCTTAACAGCCATTTAAAAATCTTGAAGTCAGGAGAAGTTAAACGAAAAGGAAGAGGAGGAACGTTAGACAAGCCCCCTCTACAGAAGACAACACATGGTTCCCCTATAAAGGTACCACAACCTAAAAAACCAATCAAAGGGGGTCAATTACCCGCTTCTGTTCTGGAGAAAATGAAGGATCTTCAACTTACCCTAAGTGGCATAATCGGTAGTGGCTTAGTGGGAGGAGACCTTCCCGGCTTAAGTCAAGGGGATAAACAAGTAGCAAAACAGATTGACAAACAGAAATACCCAGAATCCGCCCCTCCACAAATCAGAGGACAAACAAATATAAGCTTTTTGGGTCCTTCTGGGGAAAACACACAAACAGGACAAATGGCAAATGACTTTTTAAATATGCTCTCGACAAAGGGGGTTAATTTAGTCTTAACAGGAGCAGATAAATACTTATCAAAAGCTGCCAAGTTTGACTTTGTCCAGGATGCATTGACAGAGGCTGGTCTACCCCCAAAAACAGCGGAGGCAGTTGTAAATGTTATTAATCCCTATACAGTAACAAAGGATGTAGTAACAGGAGTAGTTAATGCCTGGGCGTACAAGTACGGTCTAGGAAAATACAAAAAGACTGCCGCACAGAAAAACCAGGACAATATCGATAAAAACAAAACAACTTACACAGACGCTCAGAAAAATACCCTGTCGTATGACACGTTTAACTGGGACAAAATAAAGAATAAACCCGCTAATCCCAGTGACGGTCCTATGGGAAAAACAGCAGCCCAACAATACGGTTCTTGCGAGAAAGCACTGAAATCAATGGTTCCCATAGCGGGTAACAAAGGATTCTCCGATGCACAAATTGAAGCAAAGTGTCCTGGTACGTACCCGGACGCAAGCCAAGATGCTAGGGATAAAACAGCAGTAGACAAAAAGTCCTTTAGTGACCAAGTAGACTGGTATTTAAAAGCATATGGTCCTCCGAACCAAGATGCACAATCAGGTGTCCAACAACTTGAAAGTCTTTATAAAAGAAGAGCAGGGAGTGGCAGTCAGTTTGACAATGACGCGATTGAAGCTGCCATTGCAAAACTTAGTGGCGAATTTGATGAGGAGATGAGGTTGATTAACAGATACAAGGATTCTCAAGCGAATGAATCGTCTGGGGGAGCTATCGGTGATGATGAAATAGACTGGGAGGATATTAAGTGGGGTAGTTTTACAAAACAACTTGAGCAGTATAATTCCAAAATGAAAAATAAATTAGACCTCCCCAAATTCGCAGAAATGATTCTTAAGGATCCCAAAAAGTACAAGCAAAAAACAGTAAAGAGAGCAAGATTTTATAAGAATGTTCTACAAAAAAATAAATTATTAAGATATATAATGTCATCATTTAGCGATTACCCTGCAGGAGATCTCCACAAGTGCGCCTCTCACTTTAAGATAAAGGGGCATACTAGAATGAAAAAAGGCGAACTAGCTACAGCCCTATCCCATGCTCTTAAAATAATGAAGAACGGGGATGTTGTCCCAAAGAAATCAGCAGGAAAAGGTTTAATTAAATCCGTTGTTCATGTTGCAGACAAGGGCTCTCATGACATAAAGTCGGGAACAACAAAAGGGGCAAAAGATGTAAAGACAGGAACGACAGTAGCATACAATAACACAAAACCAGTGGTTACGAATCCTGGGAAGAAAATCCCCGAACATTACGGCAGTATCGAGAATAGAGTTAGCGGTACACGGGAATTTAAAGACAGAGACCAAATTGCGGGCATTGCCACAGGAACTGCTGCAGGGGCAGCTGTCGGTACAATTTTATCCCCCTTTGGTCCTGAAATAGCAATTCCAGCTACTGTCGCAACAAAGTACTATGTAGGAAGAACAACACAAGGCGCACTTGACCGTAAAAAGAGAGAAGCATCAGCGAGGAGAGACGCATCAAAGCCACCCCCTCAATCTGGGACAAGAAAACCCCCTTCTGTTGGTCCTAGGGGAAAAGGGTTTGGTAAGGCTATTAAACACACTGTTGATAAGGGGTCAAGTACTGTAAAAAAAAAGACAGTCGATAAATTAGAGAAAGAATCCATAAAACTTTTTGAGGGGACAATGAACCAAGCAGAGGGTACGTTAAGCTCGTCTTTACAAACAGTAGGAATACCTGAACAGTTCGCTGATCAAATATCAGAAAAAGTAATGGACTACGTACAACAAGGTTTAGGATCCCCAGAAGAGCTTGCGGCTTACGTTGCAGATATGGCACAGAGTGTAATGGATTCTCCTGGCGAAGCACATGACGCTTTCATTAGATGGGCTAATTGTAACCTTTATTGGGGAGACCAAGTAGGGGGGGACGAAAGACCCGCTTATTGCGACGATTAATTAAAATAATATGTCCCCTCAATATATAGTATGTTGCAAGCACCGATATCAAGACTTCAGGGATCATATGATAGAACTTTATCAGGGAAAACAACACAGGTACCACAAACAAACATAAAAAGTGGTGGGACCCCTTTTCAGATAGGAGACACCAATGTTAGAAGCAGTTACTTTAGATATCACGCAAGAGCAGCCCCGAATGCAAGAGCTCAATCAGGAACATACGGCTCTGGCGAAGACGGAAACGTTTTTGGGTCAACTAGTGTACCATATAATCAAAAAGTACCAGGGGGAAGACTACCCCTTGGATCTGATCCTAAAACGTGGTCCCCCTCGTCAGGACGAGGGTTTGGAACAGACAACCCTAGTCCATCATTCCACCACCACTTTAAGGGAACGCGATCTATGACTCACCCAGGAGACATGGATTATACTACTAAGAGAGGGGACAAAGACTTTCACAGAGGAGGGCATAACGTGGCCCTAGGAAGGAGATCCCCATTTATGGGGAAAGGTAGCAACCTTTGTGGGGGTAGAGTGTTTAAGAAAATAACTAAGCCTTCCTGGAATACAAAAGACAACATAGCTGCTCCTAAGCATTATCAATAATTGTTTTTTAAATTTTAAATTTCAAATTCAAATTTCAAATTTATATTTTAGATTTTTTGGCATTGTTTTCTTCTTCTCGCTCTCTTCTTCTTGCTCTCTTCCTTTCGTTTCTGTCTTTTCTTTTTCTCTCTTCTATATCAACGATCTCAAGAACTCTGTCTATCTTTTGATGTAGATGTTGTATATCTCTGTCCATGTCTTTTACTTTCTTGTACAGACTCATATCCGTTATATATTCGCCATTAACGCACTCCAATATATCATCGCGTGTCTCTTCAATTAAATTCAACACCTCTCTTGTCCTTGTGTTGTTACGGTCAATATCTTCAGAGAGACCCCGTATTCCTTGCTCTATGCTCTCTTCAGCTATACAGCGAAGATCATTGTTATGAGTCAGCTTATCCGCATTGTCATCTAGAAGTTTTACTTCAAGTTCTTTGATACCAGGGTTAACAAAAGCTTTAATACTTTCAACGGCTAGATTATACAGCGACGGTATATTACTGTTGCACTGAGCTACAGCTGATATGACGTTTTGTACGGTATTTTTATCGTCCATTTTTCCGGATAAATTTTTAAACAGGAGGGGCGTGGTTTTGTTATTGGTTTAGATAATGAGAGATAGGAGAAATCTCCGAAAGATATTTTTTTAAATTTTACCATAGGAGAAAAAATCCATAGGAGAAAATCCATAGGAGATTTTTGTTTCTCTCTTGGCTGACTTAGAGAGTTTCTCATAATCGAACTCCACCGCCAAAACTCGCCCCTCCTCGCAAAAATTTTATCCGGAAAACTGACACGATAATTTACCGACAAAATGTCCGACAATAATAATACCGTACTACCAGAGAGAAACGACCTAGAGGTCATTGTCTCTGGTTGCAACAAGAGAAAACTGAGCGCAGAAGAAGTAGACGCTCTACAGAGAGCCGTTAGTGCTTACCAAGATGCTGAAGCCCGTCTCCGCCACAAATCTGCCTCTCTTGCTTCTATGATAACGGACCTACATGATAGAACAGAGTCACAGAACACAGTAATGAACAGAGCCATTAGTTACTATGAGTCAAGACACTCAGAGATACAGAGAGCTAACAGAGAGCTCTTACTTGAGAACAACCGTTTGCGCGCTGAGGTGGCACAGCACAACACACGCCTTCTTAGCAGACCTAAGCACTGTATGGTTTGTTTCACTGAAAAACTATCCGTTACAAACTACTGCTCCTGTTCTTACGAAATGTGCGCAGAGTGCGTTGTTAACCTTCTAGAATCTTCTAGAGGCCAAGTGGACGGAAGGTTCCGTTGTCCCCAGTGCCGCAAGGGTATGAGCCCAGACAATTGCGGGATTACAAACCTAAGTGTGACAAGAAATAACCCACCAATCCCCGACTACAACTCTGACACAGAGAACGCTCTTACAAACATAAGAGATGCCTTCCAGACCGGAGAGAGAATAATACAGAGAGTCAATGAAAATGGGGTTCCCGAAACTACTTTGAATTTCCCAGAACTTACGGACATTCATATCCGGGGTACTGCGCAAATCCAGGACAACACCATTGACGCAATTGTGGAAGGACAAGCCCGAAATATCGGGGCAGCCATGAACGCAGCAGCCCGGCTTTTCAATAACTCCCCGTCACCGCCGAATACCCCGCCAAGGATTGGAGCAGTGAGACCCCCAACCCCATACAGAATAGACTAGTCGTTTTTCACGTAACTTTTTAACATTTCAAGAGACGACCCCATATCACTTAAAGTTTTTTCCTTCTCTCTCTTCTTTCTCTTTTCTTCCTCTGTTTCTTGATATTTCTCTGTTAAGTAAGAGTGACGTAAGCCATTCACTCCAACCTTTTTGTTAAACATTTTTTCTAACCGTTGGTTTAACTTAACGGAACCTGACTGACTGTCTTTGGTTCCGTTACCCATCGGCTGCCCCTTACTGTCTATCAGAAGATAGTCTGAGTCATTCACCTGAGCCCAACGGTTAAGAATATTTCTGAGTTTCGTAGGGAGGGGTACGGTTTGTTTACCGTAGCTCTTTGATGTTTTATAGCTGTTAAACACTAACTGCTTTCTGTTGTCGGATATGAAGTTGTCTTCGTCAGATGCATTCCTTAGTTTAAAGTCAACATAGTCCTTTGATCGTCTAGGTGAAATATGAAGACCCCCCAATAATGCAAGTATAACATAATCTTGAACTTTCTGTTTCTCTGTGTTTGTTAAGTTACCCTTTCTCATTAATGGGACCGCTGCTTTTTCTAATTGCTTGTATTTGCTTAATATTTCTTCTTGGCTAGTCCAAGCCTTCTCTTGAGCGGGGGTCTTTTCCTGCTTTTCAATTTCCCGGCGGTAATTCCCGATGTCATTCATCATGAGATCGCGGTATTCCTTTTTACCCGAGATTACTACCAATGCTGAAAGCAAAGTCTTTCTCTTGTTACTAGGCATGTCTTCTAGGTGTTTAATTACCGTTGATGTGTTGTCAAATTTTGATGGGTCTACCTCAGACGTTTCCCATATTTGTCTGTATAAGGATCTCAGAATGCTACTGTATGTGTTAATAGAGGATTTAGAGAGACTGTCTCTCTTTTTTGCTATGTATTCCTTAAGTTCTTTACTGTCCATTATAATCCTAAATGATAAAATAATTCCTAAATAACTAATATTAAAAATTAATTATCTAGGAGTATAATAATGTTGGACGCTAACAAAATCGTTAAAAGTGACCGTTGCATGTTTAGGGGGAATGTCCTCTTGTTCTTTAAACAAGACTTCAATAACAACTCAAGGGTGATGAGTACAGGCGAAGAGAATGTATTCAAGATAGAGAAAATGATGTCCAGGGGAATAATTTCAGACTGTTACGTAAACTTAGGGGGTGTGGCAAATTATTATGTAGAGCAAGTCGCAATGGGAGCCACATGTGAGCAGAATTTTATTTTTCCTAAGGCCCTTAGCGACGCAATAGAAATATGTAGACAGATCTACCGCGACGAGGTAGCCCCCTCATTAGAAATACAAAAGCTAGAAGAGAGAGATAAATTTGTGAGAGACGAAATATTAAGATCCGCATAGAATATACATAGAAATGAATCTCAAGCCAGATAAACCTAACCCTACCGCATTCAACACCACAAATACAGGGGAAATTCCAAATGTTGACGCTAAGGTAGAAGTCACCCTAGGAATTGGAGCCGGAGAACAAGAAGAAACAGTAACGAATATTTAATTAAAAAAATCTTATTTTAGAATATAAAATGTCAGTACAACCACCACCAAATAATCAAGGGGCGGGTTTTAATAGTGCAGCTTTTCCTGGGGGAAGTGGACAGACAGTAAATTTCCCAAAGGCTCAAGGTACTTTAACACTAGCACAAGGAGTAGTATGGGGCGACGGTACATTCCAAAATACATTCCCTGGAGGGGGAGGGGGCGGTGGTGTTAATAATCCCATGACCACTGACTTAGATGGGGGTGGGTTTTCTATACACAACGTAGACACATTCTCAGGTTTATTCGGTAGTATTACTGATATAACCACAAGAGAAATAAACAATTGTGAAGCTGAGAAGTTCTATAACCTGGGTGCAGTAACCCCCGGTCGAGACTGGATCGTCGGAGAACTAGACCCCCTAGCTGACGCAGAGGCCTCCGTCACAATAGTAAGTAGATGTTTAGACCCTGGATTCAAACAGACAACTGTTTTTACTGCCACCGCGTTTAGGACTAAGGCTCACGTTAACGTCCTAGTAAATGCTTTCGAGTCTGACAATCCTGTTTTCGAAGCAGTCATTATCTGCGATGACGGATCGCCGCGTTTAACGATAGCTATGAGATGCGTAAACCCATCTAGTACGTGGGAAATAAGAGCGTATATGAACCAAGACGACAAAGGGCAAGTAGGAACGTACGGTTCCAGCTGGGCGTTCAGGGAGCCTACTCAACCGGTTATTCCAGTTAACACATTTGTCGAGTTAAGACTGTCGGACTTACAGACTAATCTTTCGGGACAACTGGACGTGTCCGGTGACGTAAGAGCACCAAGTGTTACTGCCGGTTCTGTTCGGACGCAGCAAATTAGTAACACTACGGCAAACGACATACAGGTTCTTCATAACCTGAATTTACTACAGAACGACATAAAGCAAGTAAATACAATGTCAATCGACAATATAGGACCGGCTATTACACCTGACGTAACGTTTCTTGCTGACGCAAGCATGTCAGGAAACAAGGTGACCAATTTGGCTTTACCCGTTGACTTAACGGACGCAGCAAACAAAGACTACGTAGACACCGCTGTAGCTGGTGGAACAACTGGTTTTGTTACCAATCCTATGTCTTCTGACTTGGACGGTGCGTTGTTTCAGATTAACACCCTTGAGGGTATTAACATGACCGGGACAAACCTGCAAGTAGGGCAGTATCCAATTTCTGGTACAGACAGTGTAAGAATATACGGCGATGTTAACTACAACTTCTTTAAATCTCAGTATGCAGTTATAGCGAGTAATGCAACCGGGGCGGCGGGTAACGCATTAGCGCAAACCTGTGCATTGAGAAGCAACGGACCAACTGACTTCGGGTCTTCATGTACTTTATGCCAGGGCTCCACAGTTTCTGCGGCAACTAGTTTCTGCTTGTCTATGCAAAACGACTACGAGAAAATAAAGACGTTCTGCAACGGAGAGTTTGAGTTTATTACGAATCAAGGTTACAGTCCAGGGCCTGCGCAATCAGAGTACGACAGATGCATGAAAATATCTAGATCGACAACAGCGACAGTTCCCCCTGTTCTTTCCACACCAAACGAGCACTACTTTTGGTCTGAGTCAGGCACGACACTGGGTACCGCGAGGGACGTTCTTTGTATAGGCAATGACATTTCCGCAGGTGCACCACCTGGCACTCAGAGTGCGACACTTTACGTAGACACATTCAACAATCGTGTAGGTGTGGGTGTTGTACCAACAGAGGACTTTGAAATTGACGGGAATATGCAGATAGACTCCGGGTCTGGAACAAACTCGATAAAGTTCTACGACTCAGCAGGAGCTCATGATCACGCGCAAGTAACAGCAGAAGACGACGGAGCAAACGGTGGACAATTTAAGATTAAGACAAAGGAAGACGGTGGTGTCCTTAGGGACGGATTAACCATAGGACAAGATCTTACGGTTACGGTGCCAGGTGACCTAGGGGTCGGAGGAAACATGACTATATCTGGAGCGTTTACTGCGAGTTCTTTGCAGGCCCTAGACAGTGTCTACGCTGGCAACTCGCTTGTTGCCCCTGTGCAGGGATTCTGCCAAATGAGGCTGCCTCTACAAACAACATTCTTCTCAGGTGTTATGCCAACATGGACAAACGGATACTTAAGCCCGCAGACGATGTTCTCTAAGTGCGCGTGCTCCGAGTCGTTAACAGCACCTGGGGCAAACAAGTTAAACCAGGCTTCCTTAATGGTTTCGAGTGGAGGCGCGTACAACTTGGCTGCTCCTTCTGGAGGACAGGGAAACAACATACGTTTTGAGGTTCCTCCACAACTGCATAGGCACACGTTTAACGTTCAGGTTGATGGAGAATGGAACGGCAGCACAATTGGCGGTAACGGTAACTCCTATATATACATAAGGGACGACGTAGACGCTGCTGCGCCTATATTCGGTATGTCGACAGGGCAAGTAGTCAGTGGAGCAAGATATCCTATGTGTCTGAACTTTGTTGGTGAACTTCCACAAGGTGTGTACTGTATCCTTGTTGGACACTACGACCTTGGCGCAAACAGAGACTACTCAGGTACCTTTTCTATTAGGTACTTAGGCCAATTCGGAGGATAATTAAGCAAAAAAAAGGGATAATTAAGCAAAAAAGGTCATTTATACGTAAATTAAGCTTAAA
>Ga0181398_1000502_pt1 | contig 11670 bp, 9 predicted proteins | sample 21SPOviralmetaG_FD_130127 | JGI IMG/M metagenome (GOLD analysis project Ga0181398, IMG submission 130127) | Marine viral communities from the oligotrophic San Pedro Time Series (SPOT) site, San Pedro Channel, CA, USA - 21 SPOT_SRF_2011-04-29 | ecosystem: Environmental > Aquatic > Marine > Strait...
GCCTTTGCTTCCTTTTCTAACAGTACTGTGTACTACTTTAGGAGGCGACCATTTACCACCAAGCACTTCTAGTGCATGAGCATAATGCTTTTTACGGTCTGCTAATCCAATAGTACCACCGTTAATTCGTTTTGTCATAGTAACAATATCTTGTTTGTCACAATACTTGTTAATATTATTGGTTTTCCAATACCAGCATGCACTTTCTAATGCACCTGCTTTTGTTTTAAGATACTTTACAGTCTGTTCCGGCGTATAACCCAGTGTGTCGCCAAACTTAGTGTAGTTGTGTCTACCAGTCAACTGGATAACTCCTCTACCTCTAAATCTCCATCCGTCACCACTAGCAGTGTCGCCGTTGTCCATTCTGTTAGCATAAACAATATTTGCAATTTTCTCTGGCTGTCTATGATAAGGTTTGCTGTCTCTGCCAGCCCTTACAAAATACTTGCCAAAAATGCTATCTAATGCTTTGCTACTGTAATTTAAGTTTTCAGTAATAACTCTAAAGTTGTTGCTCTCATGGCAACACTGTGCTATAAAACCTGCTACTCTGTTTGTAGTATTAATTTCATAGTAAGGCAGGATCTCTTCCATAGCCTCGTACCACTGACCTACTTCTTTATTACCGTGAAGCAGTTCTTCCACTTGCTCTTCGGTAAAATCAAATTCAAACTTACTCATTTGGAGTTCCTTTTGTTTACTTTGTATTTATTGCTCCTAGGATCTCGTACCCTTGTATTTTAGATTTATATTTGTGATGATCTCCTAGATATAGATATTTGTAGCCTTTTGATTTAAGCCATGCCGGAACATGATGACTAAAACGCCAGCCTATTTTAGCCAATGGATTATCGTATGTCCATGCAAATTGGTAACTGTGTGCTATTAAATCTTTGGGATATAGTTTCGTTTGCTCCCAAGCAATAAGTTTTCCATCTTGGTACAAGCAATTCCAGTCATGTAATTCAATATCTCCATAATACAAGGGAATAACACTTGTAAAATTTTTGTATTTGCAATAAGCATCATATACACCACTTGCCTCTTCGTAAGTAGGGTGATGGTGTATTATATCCTTATCTAGTTCATACTGAACTTTAGATAAATCAACTCTACCGTACATAATATCCTAAACGTCTTTCTTGCATATATGGTTGTATATCTTTTTCCCAATCATCAAAAGGATTGTCTAACCATTTATATTCCTGCTGTATTAATTTATCTTTTTCTGCTTGTGTAGTACTTTCCCATATAGGTATATATTCATTCCAAGGACTATCAGAAGTACCGTCAGGATTGCCACTAGGTCTAAAATGTATTTCGAAAGGATTATCACCTTTGTATTCGACATTTATGTACTGCACAGCAAGTAGATTGATTAATTGATATGGTAATTCTGGTGCATAGTCACTGCGTATCCATTTGTAAAACTTAACTACATTTTCTTTATGATTAAATCCTTGCCAACAATGTAAAACTTTCCATTCATTGTGAAAATGTCTCTGGTATGTTACTGAGTAATGATTGCCTTGTAAATATTCACACCAAAAGTATCCTGGCGGCACACTTGTTACATCACCTTTTTGCAGTGTTTTTATAGTTGTACATAAACCCATACCTGCTAGATTATATACTGGTCTTATAACATACTCTTTAGTTTCTGGTATAGGAACAGCACCTGGGCCACATGAATAACCCATAGCTTGTGCTAGATATAACTTATTCCACCATTTATGATATTGGGGGTATTTGATCCATAATTCGTGTTCATCTAAATCGTATTTAGGATCTATTGACATTATTTACAGTGCTTGCATTCGCACCCTGTACAAACATCATTGGCACATGTCTTGCATACTTTATCGCAGTGACAGTTGCATCCACATTTCTCACATTTACAATCCATTATGATTTCCTTGTTTTGTTTGAAACGTTTTTAGCTTTTCCTCTACGATTTTTGTTGGGATCTTCTCTACGTTTTTTATTTACTGCTTTTGCAATAGCTTTTTTGCCACCACTACTTCTGAGGCTTGCGGCTCTTGCTTTGCTAAGGCATTTTGGTTTGCCTTCACCTTTTTTACTATCTCCGCATTTTCCAATGCGTTCGCCTTTTGTGTTGTAACGATCCCAGCCACCTCCACCAGCACCGCCTTTTTTGCCTTTGCCAAACCAGGCTTTAAGGTCTTCTTCTACATCTGAGATATCTTCTTTTTTAACACAGTTGGGTACACGTTTTCCGAACATGGTTTTCATGCCCTTCTTCTCGTAACCCTTCCAACATTTTTCTGTTAAGATTTCTTCAATAAACATTATTGGCTACCTGTACTTGCAATTGGCCTTGGTTTTTTATTACTAGGTGCTTGAATGTTTGCATTAGGGTTAGCATTGCTAGGTTTGAATTTGGCAATATAGCTTTGTCCAGCACCCTGTCTAGCATCTTGTGCCGCTTGTTTGTCTAATTGTTGATTTCGTGCTTTATCAAAAGCCTTTGTAGTAATTACTTTTTCTTTATAGCCCATTGCTTTGTTGTTTGCTCTAATTGCATCTGGATTAGCAACGTTTACCTTAGGCATTATTGTGCTAGTTATTTCACTTATAATTTCTTCAATTAACATATTACTTCTTCTTACTGTTGCCCCAGTTCTTAGCGCCTTTTTTACGACACTGAACTAGTGCTCCGCTAGCGTATGCACTGGGCCATACTTTATAACGTGATTTTACTTTATGATAACATGCATCTTTCTTTTCTGCAAGTTGATCAAATTCTTCTTCAGTAATTTTTAGTTTTTCAAATCTCATTTCATAGCCCCGTAGATAATATCCATTACTCTAAGAAATCCTTTTTTAGTTTTCATCATTTCAGCTACTTTGGCTTGATTGTCTTCACGCATTTTATCAAATGCTTGTAGGAAAATACTAGCTGTGGTCATATCTACTTTCATAGTACCGTCTTGAAATTTTACTGTCATTACACTTTTATTGTTAACAATGTCTCTGAGTGTATCTATATTTTCTTTAATAACAATGTTGTCGTCGAGGTTATCTTTGTAGTTCATAGTGTACAATTTATTAAAAACAGTTTGTCTATCAGCATTATGTTCTTTAAGTAAACCTAGTACAAAATCAATTTCGTTAGTTACTTTATTCCATGTATCATGTTTTTCATTTAACATTGTTCTTACATAGCCAGCAACTATATCGCTATCATTGCCTTCTTTAAGGTCGAGTGCATTACGCATTGAATTAACATCTACACTATTAGCATGCATTGCCGCCATGTGTGCTTTATATTTCTTTGTACCTTTTTTGTGTGGACTATTTCCTTCATCTAATGCTTTAAATTCATCGTAGGTCATATACATATCAGTATCTCTGTCGTAGTATGCGCCTTCTTTGGGATCATAGTAGACTACTTTTCCACTTCTTGTTTGAAATGGTCCTTCTAGTCCTGGCATTTCTGTGTAACGTTCTCTATCAATGTCAGGCATTTTGTAGTAGCCTTCATCCATCATACGTGAAGGTACTTTTGACGGTTTAATAGATGAAGCATATTTCATATCTGCTTTATCTACGGGGCCTTCGAATCCATATGAACGATCGTATATGTGTGTCCATCCACTGCCATCATTCTTAATATAAGAGATTGCTGTATCAGGATATCTAATAATACCATATTTTACATTTTTTGATAACCGATTGCTGGCGTTTTTTGCTCTATCCGCCTTGTCCATATGGTCATGATAGTAATCTGACTTCATTTGATTAATCTCATCAGTCGTTTTTCCGCTTGTGTCTATTTCTAAATCGTCGAAATTTGCAAGATCTGATTTTTTATATTGTTTGTTGAGCTTTCGCTTCATCATCATTTTACCAACGCCTGTAAATGGACCTTCTGACATTGGCCTATTAATCATCATGTCACCTTTTTTCTGTGACATAGGTTTCTTTAGTTTAATAATTTTTCCATTGGAGATATCATTTTTTGTATGTCGATTTGCCATTTCTTTTGCATCACGTAAATTGGTTGTAAATCCAATAACTGTATTAAAATCATTTGCATCTACAACTGCAAAGTTATATTTTAATTGTTCAGCTTCTCTCATATTTTTCATTGCTTTTTCTCTAATAGTGGCGTAAGTTTTTTTCATTTTATGTTCCTGCATAGTATTATTTACCTTAAAATCCTCTGTCTTTACCAACAGACTTATACTTGTCTAACTTTAGAGGATCGCTAATATTCAGCGGTTTGTAATTAGGTAATATTGCTTGTTTTTTGTTTTTATCTTTACCCATTTTACCTTTAATTGCTCTTCCGAACTTACTATCTTGTTTTGTTTTTGTATCTATCTGAGACTTACCAGTAGTATATTTTACTACTGGTTTTGTAGCAAGTGTTGTGGTTGGATCAATAGCGGTATCAGTATCAGTATCAGTATCAGTTTTAGTGTCGGTGTCTACATTTAATGTATCATCAGTTTTATTATCAGTGTCTGTTTTAGTATCAGTGTCTGTTTTAGTATCAGTATCTGTCTGAGTATCTAATTTACCTGCAAGTGCATCTCTTTCTCTCTTAGTTAACGTTCTTTTAGGACCAGTAAGTGGTTCAGGTACTAAGTCTTGATTAACTCCTGGCAATGGATCTTTCTTAGGAGTTGTTAGTTTACCAGGTTGTCCAACTATTTTTGGCGTATCAAGTGGGGTAAAGTCTGTCGTTGGACCCGGATCAAACTTTGGTGTTTCAGGCTGTACTGGTGCTTTTGTAACAACATTAGGCGGTTTACTACTAGTAGTTGTATTTGGATCAATATTAAATTCGTCTGCGTCATTTGGATTATCTAATTGAGCAGGGGCCTGTTGTCCTCCTATCGCAGGATCAGTAATTGGTTCAAACTTAGGACCAGTTTCTGAACCGTCAGGATTGACTGGTATTTTAATATCTGTTTTCTGTCCACCGTCAGTATTTGGATTATTGTCTTGTCCTTGACGTGAAGTTCTTGTTTGACCACCATCTGTATTTGGATTATTGTCACTTCCTTGCCTTGTGGTCCTTGTTTGTCCACCATCTATATTTGGATTATTGTCACTCCCTTGACGTGAAGTTCTTGTTTGACCTCCGTCAGTGTTAGGATTATTATCACTTCCCTGACGTGAAGTTCTTGTTTGACCACCGTCAGTATTTGGGTTGTTATCTGATCCAGGTATATTATCTCTTGTTTGACCACCGTCAGTATTTGGGTTGTTATCTGATCCAGGTATATTATCTCTTGTTTGACCACCATCTGTATTTGGATTATTGTCTTGTCCAGCACCATCGCCTTGTGTAGTTGTTGTATCTGTAGGAGCATTATTAACTCGTAAACTACCTGCCTGTTCTGGCGGCAACCCGTCTAAGAAGTTCATTATTTTAATGCCATTCTTTGTAGCAAGTACATCAGCATATTTGTCTTTAACTGATTTTGGTACTACAACATCAGAAAACTGTCCATCAATTTCTGTTTCAGCACTTGGATCAAATACTTCACCACCTTTGTATAATCTTGCTTCTCCATCATCAGTGTTTGGGTTATTGTCTTGTCCGGCTCCATCGCCAGTCAAGTCAGCTGGTGTAATAGTAGTATCAATATCACTTGTGCTTCTTGCTTGTCCGCCATCTGTATTTGGATTATTGTCACTTCCCTGACTTGTGCTTCTTGCTTGTCCGCCATCTGTATTTGGATTATTGTCTTGTGCTACACCAGGAGGTGCTTTGATAACAGTTTGATCTTCAGATTTTACATTACGTTCTATTTCTTTAAATTTATCTAGTTGTTTCTTTAACAGTTTAGTTTGTATACTAGGATCAGGTGCTTCGTCATGTTCAGCTGGTTCGGCAAGTTTAGGTACTTCTTTTGAAATTGTGCCGTCATTCCATTGTTTAAGTAGAGGTTTATGAAATTGATGATTTGTTGTGCCTCTGCTACCGTCAGGATTTTGCATAGCCCACATAGCACCAAGCCACACATAAGGTTGACCATCTTGTTCAACTACTGTACCCACTGGTGGTTTTGTTAGTGCTGGCTGTGGATTGTTCTCAGGTGGATTTTCAACAACTTCTTTGCTTATACTGTCTTTAACTGTAACAGGATCTTTTTTGTATGTTTCCAGTTGTTCATTGGATATTATTTCTGATGTAATACCAGGATACACTTTTTCATGTGCTTTTAGCATTGATTGTACAGATTCTATTTCCATATCTGCTGTTGCAATTTTTAGTTTAGTACTAGCAACTACATTTTTTCTAGCTTGACTATAATTTTGATCGCCGGAGTCAAGTACTGGTGTTGTTGGTCCTATGTAGCCCATAGCCTCATTAGCCGCATCTTGGTTTGCGTTGATAAGATCAGCTTGTAATTTTTTCTGTATTGCTATTTTCTTTTTAAATTCCTCATCGAAAATAGCTTGTCCTTTTTTAATACTACCGTCTACCATATGCGTTTCGCCATATGAAGCGTCCCAGGCTTTTTGTTCCTGTTTAAGTTTAGCTTTTGCTTGATTAATTTGCGTTTGTAATGGCGCAGATATGTTTCTAGCAGTTATAAATCCGTATGGATCGCCTTCTTCCTTCGCAGTTGGTCTACCGAAGTCTAAATCAGGAGTATTACGAACTTTAGCAGTGCCATCTGGATTATGCGTTGCTCCAAACTCTTCGTCAAACGCATCCTGGTCTGCTTTGAGCTCTCTTTTAGCACGTTGTAAAGAATAACTGTTATCAATCTGGTCTTGCAATCGTCTTGTTTCTGCGTATTCAGCATCATTTAAACTTGGCCTTGCTACTGTGTTTGCTTCAAGGCTAGCAACATCATTAGGAATGTTATCGTTATTTCGCCTACTGTTATTAAGTATCTGTGCTCTACTCCAAGTTTGATTGCCTCTTTCAGTATCACCTGTAAAGTCAACCTTACCTTCTTTCCAATACTGCATTTTTTGTGCGTCATCTAAATCACTGTATATTGGAGCTTCAAGTGTACTTCTGCCTGCTACCCTAACATCTATTTTTCTTACATCTTCTAGTCTTGCTAGTACCTTATTAATGTCTGTCTTTTTATCTACTTTTTTACCATCTATCTTTACACCGATGAGTTGTGCCATTCTACGCACTTCAGCTTCTGTGCCTAAATTTACAACTGCTTGTCCTTCTTTTGGATCTATTTCAATGTTATCTAATAAACTTACTAGTTCTACATTTTTATCATTTTCTCTTATTTGTTTACTGGTTATTTGCTCACCATCTACAGTGGTTCTACCTTTTCTTGCTAATGCTTTCTTTTGTGAGTCTGTAAGTTGATCTGTGGTTATTATTCTAGATTTTAATAACTCTCCAACAGAAAATTTTCTTACACCGTTTTCATCTACAGTAGTAATTTTGTTTGTAAGAACACTCGTATCTATTGTCATTATATCTAGTATAGCTTTTGGATCTCTACTACCGCCCATAACAAATTTACTGAATCTTGCAAGTCCACCTTTTGCTCTTATAGCGGCATCTGTTCCAGTAGCCATAACATTACCTGATTGTGATGCAATTATACCATTATATGCGGCATTGAGAGCACCTTCTGTTTTGTAAGTAATATTGCCAGCGCCATCCATGATACCTACATTTTCAAATACCTGTTCTACGTATTCACTAACACCTTCTCCTAGTGTGTTTGCTCCGCCTTTGATAAAAGCATTACGCATGAAGCCTGCCGAGATTGGGCCTTTATATAATATTCTATTTTGCACTGCATCTATAACGCCGCCTGTTACTGCTACTTGATAAAATGCATTTTGAATAGACATAGTAATAGCTTGTTTTCTTGCTAGATCAGCCGCTTCTGTTTTTAGTTCGGGATCACTTGGATCACTTCCTTCACTGATTAATTGTTCTTTAGCGGCTTCTAAATACATTTGATATTGTGGAGTAGTTTGTAGCTTGCCCTGTTTGTGTGCATAATTTATTCTATCTGTAATACTTTGTGCCGCGGCACCACCAGCTTCTAGTGCATTAAGAGCCCCAGTCGTTGCCATACCAGCTAGTGGACCCATAGTAGTCATTGCCACTACATCAACAATTTCACTAGGAAGTTCACCAATAATTATACCAGCGGCACCTTCAAGATTAAATCCTGTTCCGCCTGTAACAAGATCTCCAATTTCCTCTACTGTGTTAACTGCACCTGCTGTGAAATCCACATTGTCTCTGAATGATTGGTCTGTTTTATTTTTTAATATATCTGTCCAACGATCTAAAACAAACTGTTTATCTTTTTCATATCCAGACAGTGTTGCAGTTTCTAAGTCAACCAAGTCCTCGCCAGTAGCTAGTTTATGCATTCTTCCTACACTTGTAAACTTATTAATTATATCGTCGACAACCCATGCACCACCTTTGATCCAAGTAGATACAAGTTCTGTTGTACCAGCCGCTAATTGCCATCCTAGATCTACAAGTATATTGTTTTCGTTATATGGTCTGTTCTCACCGTTTTTTAATATGGTACCTTTAACACTTCCACCAGCTTTAAACTGTTCATATCCATTAGCAATCTCTACATCAACACCATTTTCTCCACCAACTTTCATAGTCTTTTTTTCATAAAATTCTTTTCCACCGGGCACAATAAAGTTGCCATTTGGACCTGGTTTTTTTGGATAAGGAGTATTAGACATGTCGTACAGGTCAGCAAGACTCATTGTAACAGTACGTCCAGACGTACTGTCGGGGTCTTCTTTAATAAAAGTCTCAAACAGCTCTTCTAGACGCATGTTACATCTCTTCAGGCATATCGTCGACTACAACTGGCGGTTGCTCAGGGTAGTCGTTTACTGCAAGGTATTCCATGTAGTGCTTTACTGCACCTAAGTAATCAGATGCTTTAGTAATTTTTGCTTGTACCCAAGGCTCTAAGTTATCTGTATCGCCTATCATACCGTGTAATTCAATTGCATACTTGCTTAATTTGTACAGTTGACTTTTTGCCATCCAGCCATCTTCGTCAGTTGCATCAAGTACACCTTCCATTAATTCACTGGTATATAACACAGGTTCTTTACCTTCTTTAAGTTCTGGCATATGTTTCTTCTTCCAAAGATTTGCAAGATCTATGTCTTCAAATACTTTGCGTTCAACACCATTTACATCCAGTACTTTATACTGAGAACCTTCTTTTACTAGCTTAGGTTTAGCTACAGTTTTTTCAGTTGATATTTTGTCTAATCTCATGGTTTTCTCCGGATCATTTTGTTGTATACTGGATCTACAGGTTTTTTGGCGCCTTCTAGTCCTACTGATTTCTTAGCGGCTTTGTGATGTGCTTTGCCTTTTTTTCCTGTGAACAAAGGCATAGCTACAGTAGCCATTCCACCAGAAACAGTAGTTTCCTGTATGATCTCTGATACTTTCATATAGTTATTTATATGATTATTTGGATTTGTTTTTGCCTCGACGCATGTTTAGTTGCCACTGTGCCATGCGTCTACGCTCACCTGAAGAGCTTTTTGCGATTTTTTCTAGTTGTGCTAGTGTTGCACCTTTGGGTATGCCTACACGTTTGCTAAGTCCTTTGCGTCCTGGATTTTTACCATCAGCAAAGTTTTCATTTTTTTGCGGGTTTGGATTCTGTAGTGAAAAGAAATCTGCACTACCATTACCTACTTCAGATTTTCGTAAACCCCAGCCTAGTTGACTAGCAAGTTTGTTTGCATAACGAGTATATAATCTTGACCTACCGTCACTGTCATGCTCGTCTTTGTCAGCATTAAAATCAAATTGTTGTACATGTTCAATACCTACCTTGGATATCCATTCATTCATTATTGCCATAACTGTAGCAAATATTCTAAATGCATCTCCAGTACCTTCGTTGCCCATTCTGTTGTTAACTGCAAAGTCAATACTAAAGTCATCTTGGCTTTCATTTCCGTCAAAGTCCATAACCAACGGACCATTTGGTGTGTCTGCTTTTCCTACCCAAGTACCTGTTTTGTTAGGTCCTACTAGTTTAAAAGGATATGGATTATCCAATGATTCATCTACTTTGTTTTTATCTAAGCCTTTAAGCAGTTCGTCTTTGTTTGCACTGAAGTTGCCTTTCTTCCATTGATTGCGTAACGCTTGCAATGTTTGTCCAATTTTAGGTCCACGCTCATGTCCCATCTTTATTAGGTCATTGCCATCTACAGGAAACTCAGGCGCTTTGAAAGATTTTATATATGCAATCATGTCATCTTGGTTATTGTATCTAGCAAGTGCATCTAATTGTGTTCTATCAAAGCCGTCTGCCATCTGATCAGTATACCACTTTTTATCGTGTGTTTGACCTTTTTGACTGATAAGAAAACCCAGCTTACTTTTTTCTTCGTTGCTCATTTTCCAACGCGGACCAATTGATTCATCGTCAGTTATTCTTGCTAGATTAATAATTGGATCTCCGCCGTCCATTATATCTTGCGATGATTTAACATTTAACCCAATTGCATCAAGTACACTAGTCTTTTGCATTGCACTTAGTATTTGCTGTATGTTTGAACCACTGAGTATTTTGCCCATCTCCATCCATACACGTTCGACACTGAGTTGTTTTAGTCCAGCTGTGTTGTTAGCTATAGCTTGCATAGTTTCTCTATCAAATGTAGGTGTATCTAATCTACCTTGAAATCTAAAGTAGCGTAGTGTACGCAAGTAATCTTCTTGTATACGTTCTGCAGGATCACCAACAAAACGTGTAACTTTGTCTTGTAGGTCATCCATGCCACCATGATAGTCATACAAGTTACCTTCAAAGTCCATACTCATAGCATTGTATGTTAAATCTCTGCGTTTAGCATCTTCTTCCCAACTGCGAACAAACTCTACTTCAGCATGTCTGCCATCTGTTTCTTTGTCTGCTCTCAGTGTTGTTATTTCAAACTCTTCGCCATTTATTACTGCGGTAATAGTTCCATGTTCTATGCCTGTGGGTATATGACGCACACCTGCACTGTCAAACATCTTTTGCATTTCAGTTGGAGTTGCATCACTTGCAAGGTCAATATCCTTGGGTGTTTTATCTAAAGCAAGATCTCTTACTGCACCACCAACAATGCGTATTTCATGTCCGCCTCTATTAAAGATATTTGCAAGTTTCTTAAGTTCGTCGGTTACTTCAAACTTTTTTTTTAAGTCTAGCTGTTCGTCATCAAAAAGATTTTTACCTTTTTGTAACATCGACTGCCACCAACTTTGAGGATTTTGTGTGCCTCTTGTTGCAACTTTTTTAGTTTGTGGTGGTTTATTTTTACCACCCCAATTGATATGTTGTCCTATAGTACCTGCTTGATTAGTAGCTGGAACATTCTCAACAGGAAATTCTTTATTAGATGTTTTGAAATCTGCTTTACGCATTACAGTTTTAGCTATTAAATCCAACTCGTTGTTCTTGTCGTCCCATTGAAGTACAAATGGTAAGTTAATATCTGTTTGTAAATCTTTCATTACTGCTTGACTGTTAGGTCCCATTTGTGCAATAGGCTTTCCCCAACGCTTGTATTCTTGTTTAAATAATCTTGTTAGCTCACTCATTGTGATTGGCTTTTGATTACGTACATCATTTACTCTATCCATAAAATGTCTAGTAAACTCTACATCAATGCCAACTTTGCCAAACA
>Ga0181398_1000503_pt1 | contig 11664 bp, 14 predicted proteins | sample 21SPOviralmetaG_FD_130127 | JGI IMG/M metagenome (GOLD analysis project Ga0181398, IMG submission 130127) | Marine viral communities from the oligotrophic San Pedro Time Series (SPOT) site, San Pedro Channel, CA, USA - 21 SPOT_SRF_2011-04-29 | ecosystem: Environmental > Aquatic > Marine > Strait...
CAGTAACATTTGATGTATCCCATTCTCCAATAGATTGATTGAAATTTTTAGCACAATAGAACATATCTTCCATATTAGTAACATTAGATGTATCCCATTCTCCAATAGATTGATTGAATTTTTCAGCACGACAAAACATACCTTGCATAGTATCAACTTTAGAAGTGTCCCATTTTGAAATATCTTCATTAAACTCTGAAAATTTATAAAGATAATCGCCGAATAGTCTACTCATATCAGTAACCTCTGATGTGTTCCAATCTTCAATCTTACCATATTTTTTGATAATAGAATCCTTTTTCTCACCACCTTCAAGGTAGTCTCTAACAGCAACACGAATACTTTCGTTATTTAATGGCAAGTTACGAATGTAAGGACAAATCTCGTAAAGTGCCACAAACTCGGGCACATATATCATCTCTTCAAGTAAATTTGTTGTGAAATCATATAGAGTTTCAAGGTCGTTTTTTCATCATTTTTACAAAAAAACCTTACGGTTATTTCTAAATTTACTCTTGATACCAAGGAGCATTTTCACGATTGAAACTTTTAGCACCGTTAAACATGCCTTCCATATTCTTCACATTAGAAGTATCCCATCCACATATTAGTTGATTGAAACTTTCACAACACAAGAACATAAATCCCATATTAGTCACCTTAGAAACATTCCATTCTCCAATGGGTTGATTGAAACTAACAGCAAAGTGGAACATACCATTCATATTAGTAACATTAGATGTATCCCATTCTCCAATAGATTGATTGAAACTTTTAGCGCACATGAACATATCTTCCATATTAGTCACATTAGAAGTATCCCAAGATGAAATATCTTGATTGAATTTTTTAGCATTAAAGAACATACGTGTCATAGAAGTAACACTAGAAGTATCCCATTTCGAAATATCTTCATTAAAATTCCAGATGATGGTGTTAATATGCGTAAATGAAATAAAATTAATGACATCTTCGAATAGACACGACATATCAGTAACCTCTGTTGTGTTCCAATCTTCAATCTTTCCATATTTCTTGATAATTGTGTCCTTTTTCTCACCACCTTCAAGGTAGTCTTTGACAGCAACACGAATACTTTCGTTGTTTAATGGCAAGTATTCAATGTAAGGAGCAATCTCGTAAAGTGCCATAAACTCGGGCACATAACTCATTTTTCTTCAAGTAAATTTGTTGTGAAATCATATAGGGTTTCAAGGTCGTTTTTTTATCATTTTTATCAAAAAAACCTTATGGTTCTTCAAAATCTACTCGTGATACCAAGGAGCATTTTCAAGATTGAAATTGTCAGCTTCATAGAAGATACGATACATACGTGTCACTTTAGAAGTATTCCATTCCCTGATAGATTGATTGAAACTTCTAGCACGAGTAAACATATTTTCCATATCAGTAACATTAGAAGTATCCCATACTCCAATAGGTTGATTGAACTTCCAAGCAGAATAGAACATATACCACATTGTAGACACATTAGAAGTATCCCACTTTGAAATATCTTTATTGAATTTTTCAGCATGATAGAACATCCAACTCATATCAGTCACTTTTGAAGTATTCCAATTTCCAATGGGTTGATTGAAATTTTTCGCTTCATAGAACATTGAATTCATTTTTGTTACATTCTTAGTATTCCACTTTGAAATATCTTTATTGAATTTTTTAGCATGATAGAACATACCACCCATATCAGTAACATTAGAAGTATCCCATTCCCCGATATTCTGATTGAAACGTTCGGCACCCAAGAACATACAGTCCATTGTAGAAACATTAGACGTATTCCATCCACCGATATTCTGATTGAAACTTACAGCACGACAGAACATCAGAGACATATCAGTAACTTTAGACACATCCCATTTAGAAATATCTTCATTGAAATAATGACGAAATTCAAATAGTCTATTCATAACAGTAACTTCTGATGTGTTCCAATCTTCAATCTTACCATATTTCTTGATAATTGCATCCTTTTTTTCACCACCTTCAAGGTAGTCTTTGAGAGCAAAACGAATTGTTTCGTTGTCTAACGCCAAGTATTCAATATAAGGAAAGATCTCGTAAAGTGCCACGAACTCGGGCACGTAACTCATTTTTTTTCAAGTAAATTTGTTGTGAAATCATATAGAGTTTCAAGGTCGTTTTTTCATCATTTTTGTAAAAAAACCTTACGGATTTATAAAAAAATTTCTGGGCAATTAATACAACATCACCAAATATTTCGGTCTTGTTCATTTAAATATCTATCATTCGCCAACATATTAGTGTGTTTTTGAAGGGTTGCCCAAAATGTAATTTGAACTTTTAAGGGGTCAAAAATAGTCATTTTTTCTTTTTGCATCAATTTCATTGAGACCCCGATTATTCCTTAGATAATGAAATGAATGGCCTTAATATCGGCACAGATTTTGGGGTTGAAGAAACAAAAGAATGTAATTAAAAAAGTGAGCTCATTGAAAGAGTCGAACTTTCGATAGCAGAATCAGAATCTGCGGTGCTAACCACTACACTAAATGAGCAGGTCGTCCAATAATGAACTAAATCCGTCTAGCTGGACTTGCACCAGCGACCTTTCGATATATGCTTGACCATTACAGTCGAACGTTCTTCTAACTGAACTATAGACGGCTATTTTCCTAAATAGGTAAGATACTGGAGCGACTCGAACGCTCACGCCCAACGGGCAACAGGTTTCAAATCTGTCATGTATACCAATTCCATCACAGTATCATTGTTCCCTTTATTTTGTTTGCTGGGACAGCAAAATTACGTCCACTATCCGGATCGAACGGATTGCCTTCAGATTAACAGTCTGACGCTCTTGATGGGAAGATGGTTATACCATTCCTATCGAACCAAATGAGCTAAGCGGACAAATTTCCCCAATATTTTACTTGCTTGGAAAAGCAAGGATGTACTTCCTAAGAGACTCGAACTCTTGACCCTTCGTTAATAAGACGAATGCTCTAACCGACTGAGCTAAGGAAGCAGGTTGTCTACCAATGGAAGACCAAATTATCTGTTGCAAGGTTTGAACTTGCGCCTCCGAAGAGACCGGGGCTTAAATCCGGCGCGTTAGACCACTCCGCCAAACAGATCGTGTCTCTTAATTATGATTTACATCACAAATTTATTTTGCGACTTAAACGCACTTGTATGTGTTTCACTTAAAAAACACATCTTCATTCAGGTTAGTTTCATAATCATTTTTATTTTTTAATTTGGGGCCAAGTCTTATTACGCTTAAACGCGATAAACATTCGGATTCTTGAGAACGCCCGTGAGATTCCAGTATATATCTTGAATTTCATTTCTAATGAGCTTCTTGAAATTTTCGGGATTGGCGTGAACGAAAGATACTTCAATGTAGGTTAGATGACGATCCCAGTCAATTGTGTGATCGAGAAGATCGAAAATATCCTCATAATAAATCATGTCTAAATTATCTAAATCGTTATTCAAAGGATTTCTGTCAAGATGACGATAGAACCAAGGATTCGTTGATTTCCCGGTTTGTTCATCCCAGATCTTCACAATGTTGCCAACCATCTTTGCGGCATCTTCCTGAGAATAACACAAATTGATTCGTGTCAGTTGAGTAGAATCATCACAATTACCAATATCTTGAAGACAGTTGAAATCATCTGGACAAATCCCATTCACATTCTTGATATAGTTCAATGTGTTTTTGAGAATATTGATCTTCGACCCCATATTGTCTTTGGCGACAATGTCATTACCAACAAGAAAATCAGAAATATCACGAATCGTATTATTAATATCAGATGTCCTTTGCTGCTCACGTAAGTTCTTCATATATTTAGGGGTATTAAAGATTTTAATATCAACTTTAGTATTGCGCTTGTTCCCCATAATTACTAACTAACTTATTCAAATACTGATAATACAATTCCACAATTCATGTCCTTTTTTCTTTCATTTTTCATTTTTCATAAAAAAGGTCTTCGACCCGAGTTACACATTGATAATTTCAAGGTAACCCTCTTCTAACGTAGGTTTTTCATATTTTTTACGATACATGTATAGTGCAATAATTGGAACTTTCACATCTCTTTTTTCATTCCTAGACTTTGATTCATCAAAGTCAGTAGTAATATGAACAAGCCTAACAGGAATATTTGAATGCTTCGCAATATCAATGAAAACTTTTCGCTTATCTTTATTCGCATGAGTTGCATCTAGAACAGTTGAACGTCCTTCTTCTAATGCTTTTTTAACAGCTTTTTTCTTCTTTGAGTCCGTTTTTAGATCATCTCCATGAAGCTTACAATATGAATCTGGAATCTTTGTATTCACATATGTTGTTTTACCAGAACCTTGATAACCCATCATGAGGATAAGTTCTTGATTTCCAGATGGAATAAAATCCATTGTATTCTTGCTTACAAATGGAAACACTTCCTCCGGAGTTTTAATAGAAATATTACAAGAATCCGCAAATACTTTATCGCTGTCAGACCAGTCACCCACACGACCAAGTGCATCACCACAGTAAAGTGTCTCTTCGAAACTTAAACTTGTGTTTGAACTTTTAAAACATTCCCACATCTTTGTTTGTGGTTTCTTATATTCTTCCGAAACACCAATATACACACGGATGGGAATATTTAGTGTTGACAATACAAGTTTAATTTGATCCACTTTAAAATTCTTAGATTGATTTGTAAATACAACCAAACAGTATCCATCTTCATATAATGCCTTCAATACGTCAACTACATTAGAACGCAACCACTGCCAATCATCCAAATTGAGACTGAACGTCCCTTTATTCGGTTTTACAAGTGTGTGATCATAATCAAACGCTGCTACTTTGGATCGATAATGAAAATCCAAAATATTGAATGCAATGAGACCAGTATCTGTTATAATCTTGTTTTTAGTCATATTATATATGTCTATAATTTTTTTAACACTTCAAGTCATTTTCTCTATCATTTTTTTTATTTTGACGCAGACGTCTCTCACGAACGTCCCTAAATCGCCAGAGGTTTCTCTGTTAAAAAAAACCGGTTGGTCTTTTTTCTTTTTTGGTTTTTAGGACCCGTGTGGTCCCCTTCATTCATTGTGATTCATGTCTTCCATCATCACAGCAAACGAGCGTTTTAGAGTTGGCTTCGGTAGCAACTGTTCCATCGTCGGAGCAGACGCTTTGCTTAGTGCCTGTTCCACTGCGATCATTATGTCATGGATTACTTTCTCATTCGAAGCATCAGTCTTGTTCACGCATTTCAGGTCCATCTGTACTAGCTTTATCTGTCTTGCTATCCTCTTTCGCTAATACCTCCGGAATGCAGTCTGAACGAATGCGTAAATCAACAGAGATATGTGTAAATACATATATGGTTTCAAGGGGTAAAAACTAACCATTTTTCCAAGGATTTTATAAAAAACCTTTGTGTTGGTTCTTTTTTTATTTTTTATATTTTTTTTTATTTTTTTAGCTTTGTGAAGCCTCCTTGTTGAGGCTTAAGGGTGCGGCACTTGTTCAGGCTTTCTTATAGAAGCACCCTTCAAAGTCCAAGGCGCCGCATCCGCCGCAACTCGATATCGCGCTGGTTCTCGGCGAACGCCTTCTCGATCCGAGCGACGCGCGCGACCTGGTCGTCCGCGTCGGCGGAGGCCTTGGCGGCCCACGCCTTCTCCTCGGGAGTCACTGCGCTCTTCACGAGCTCATAGGCGGTGGCCTTGGCGTCGCGGGCGTCCCGCTTGCGCTTCTCATGGCGTTCGTCTAGATCACGCGAGAATTCATTGAGGAGCTGTGTCGCTTCTTCCCAAGTGGCTCGGGCTCTGGCTTCTAGTTCCTGAGTATACTGCTGCCGTTCAACACGTTTCTTTGACGGAACACACCCCATAATAGAGTCACCCGTTGATGTATTGTAACTTCACAAAGTTTTTCTTTTCGAAATCCTCTGTTTTTGGCAGAGGTGTAGGCTTAATATTATATAGTTTCAAGGGGTAGAAACTAACCATTTTTCCAAGGATTTTATAAAAAAACCTTTGTGTTGGTTCTTTTTTTTTATTTTTTTATATTTTTTTAGCTTTGTGAAGCCTCCTTGTTGAGGCTTAAGGGCGCATCGACTATTCATGAGAATCACCTAATCTCATCTTCATGTCAAGTTTCGACGATAGGCTACGCTCGGTCTCGAGATCTTCTTCAAGTTTACGGATCTTACTACGAGCGTCCCCTAAACAGGTGCTATACTTAATCCATTTGTGAAGAAAACAGCTGCGATCTTCCAAAATTATCTTTTTTTCCTCTTTTAGCTTTTCGTTCTCCTCAATTAGTTTCTGATTCTCCAATAGGAGTTCATCCATGCGGATCTTATACTTAAGATTCTGATTCTCCAATAGGAGCGTATCATTATCTTTCTTAGCTTTGCTCTTTTTGAAGAACATCTTCAACAGTTATTGTCAAGTTCAAAGTCTCGCCTCGCTAATACCTCCGGAGCGCAGTCTAAACGAATGCGTAAATCAACAGAGATATGTGTAAATACATATATATGGTTTCAAGGGGTAGAAACTAACCATTTTTCCACCCTATGATTTTTTCAAAAATGTTTTGAAAAATATTATAATATGTACGATTATTATAAGATGAAATTTTTAAAATATATGATAACATCTGCTTTCACATTTTCTCTGTCTGATTCACTTAGTGTTCCCAAAACAGTTCTCGATAACGTGTTTAGAAGTGTTACACATACAGAAGTAATCAATACTTTCAAAGTTCTCAAAGTTTTCTCTCTTTCGAAAGCAAGTGCCGAAAATATTTATAAAACAGATCAGGAATATTTCCAACATTGTGCGAACCTATTCGATAAAGGAATAAGTTTCGTAAAATCGACAGAAAATAAATGCATGTATTTGGCATGGACGCCTTACGCACCGATGTATAACAAAAGTTTTGAATTCGATGAAACTTCTTTGATTATTCGTAATGATTGTGAAGGAACTGACTTTAAGCTGGTTCCTTTATATTACGTAATCTTAACAAATAGTGAAGATAAAATTGAAATTGATAGGATTTTCCCGAATCCTGCTATTGAAGTTCGTCTCGATTTAAAACTTCTAAAGAAACAATTAGACCAACTTACAGAATTATCAGGTATTCCAATCAATTATGATAAACTTCGCTATTACGATAACGGTCGCTACTTTTTCGAGTTCCTAAAAGAGAGGCCTGGTTCTTGGTCAATTCCCAATGAAAATGATGAGAAATAATGGCTGTTTATTTAAATTAAAAAAAACTTATCGTTGATAAGAAGACGATTCGGTCTTTTTCTCCTTGCTGAGTGTTTACACATTTTCTAGTGCATTTGGCGCAAGATCTTTCTCTGCCGACTTGCTATCTTCATAACAATCCCAACAGAGCACGGCGCATTGACAACACTCCCATAAACAGCGTACCGTCATTGCAAATCCCCAGCAAGAGAGAACTGTCCAAATTAGAATAAACGCCCAAGCAGGCATCACTACATTTGAGGAGCAATTCTCGCATCCATCAGCCACCATCACCATAGGCGACATTGTAGGCGTCATTGTAGGCATCATCGTAGGAACGTATGACATTTTTAATGAATGTTTTTATCTACCTCCGGAAAACAGTCTAAACGAATGCGTAAATCAACAGAGATATGTCAAAATATATATATATAGTTTAAAGGGGTAGAAACTAACCATTTTTCTAAGGATTTTATAAAAAACCTAATTTAATAGGATTAACTACTTGTGATCTACTTGCGATACTGTACCGCGTCTTCAAACGACCACGTTTCGTTTTTTTCTGTGGACGTAAGTCCTTTTTAGCGTTGAGAAGTTTACTTGACGGCTTTGCCGCGCAAGTAACCTAGAGTATACATCCAAACTAAGCAACATGTCGTAAGAATAATCTCAAAGATCATCTTCAACAGTGTTGCTAGCTCAAAGTCTTGCTTTTCTAAACCTCTGTGTTTGTCAGAGGTAGTCGTAATATTATATACGTTTCAAGGGGTAGAAACTAACCATTTTTACGGAATTTATATAAAAAACCTTTGTGTTGGTTCTTTTTTTTGTGTTTTTTTGTGTTTTTGAGACCCTTGTAGTCTTTTTTGATAGTTTAGTTATTCTTGTTTTCCCAATCATGGACAATTCCATTGATAAAATTCTTCATTCCATCTTCACTCAAATGGATATTGTATGGAATCCATTGATTCACGAGTTCATCAGTACTCATGATATCTTCTTCAACGAATAGCATATTATCACAAGAAATAGGCTTGGACTTGTCAACCGGTAAGTTAACAGGTTTGAAATCAACAGTCCGATAAGCTTGAAGCTTGTGCGTGTCAGCAGACAGAGATATGAATTTGATCAATGTGTCGTTGAAGACACATTGAACTAGATCAGTAGTTGGCCAGTAGATGGCCATCAGTCTCTCTTTTCCGCTGCTAGCCTTAAAAACTAACTTTTGCTAATACCTCCAGAGCGCAGACTGTAAAGAGTGCGCAAAAGTCGGAGGGTAGTAGTGTTAAAATTACATAATACAATTTTAAGGGTTCATTTTTAAGCATTTTTTCAATTTTTGAAAAGAAAACGTTAAAAAAAACCATATAAATCGCTATTATCATTAAATGAAGTGCCGAGAGAGCAATCTAGGTTTCCTACACCTAGATTTCACTAAAACTTTATAAATTGAACCTTAGGAAGGAACTCTTTACTCGCAAACCACGTATATTACACTCAAATTGGTTGATCTGAAGCATAATATACATAAATTAACTTTAAGTTTCATTATTTGTATGGGTAAGAAGTATGTTACAAAGTATCAGTAATATTTCATTCGTCAAACAGAAGTACCAACTTCTATCTTCTAAACTACATACTATCAATGGCTTGCAGCATTCTTCTTTATTTGTCTAAATTACTCTATTTGTTTCCAAGTCCTTAAAAAAACCATTTTTCATTTTTTGCCCAAAAATAAGGGTAAATTTGAGGAGTTTCTAAAAAAATCACACTTGTGGTGAATAAACGTTCGTTTTACTGAATGTTTTGGAGAATTTTAGCTGATATTTTAAGTCTTTTGGAAAGATTCCCTGATTTCCTCAGGAGTCTTTCCATAAATGTGTAAAGCAATTTTCGCACAACACAAACTAACAAGAGGCTTAATCGACATATAATTTGCCGAATTGAGTAGTAACGCAATTTCATTGATGTCATAATCCTCGATAAAATTACGGTAGAATTCAGTGACACAACAATCACAAATGTCGTTTGAAATAAGAGGTTTCGCAATCTCATTCATTGGATCTGTGACGTAATGCTTACAAAATTCAACGATCTTTTTCATGTGAATACTTCCAACCTCGGGAAGAGGAATAGAAATATCATCATCAGCATTTCTATTTTCAATATAAGGAAGTGCACGGTCAATAATCTTAGCACACTTGCGCGTCATTTTAAAATCAAAACCGTCGAACGTCGTAAAGCTCACAGACATCTTTTCAGTTTCCTTTTCTTTTCTTCCAGTAATATATCTTTTCAAGCCTTTTTTAAAGACATTTTTACATTTTCAAACAAAAAAAGTCGTGTATCTAGGCATCATAACGCCTAAATCTGATTTTTTTTCAAATATATAGTAAATGAATACGAATTTGTTAGAAAAAGTTACTTGGTCAGATTGTAAAATTTATGTGCCACCGGTGGAACATGGAAAAGTAATCAAATGTTACGACGGCGATTCAATCACTGTAGCAACTGTATTGCCAGGATCTGCACAAGTATATCGCTTTAGCGTAAGATTAACTGGAATTGATACACCAGAAATGAGATCAAAAAACGAAAATGAAAAATGGGCTGCGAAATTTGTTCAGAAAAAACTTGAATACCTGCTATTAGACAAATTTGTAAGTCTAAAAGATGTTCAATTGGATAAATATGGTCGTCTTTTAGCAAATGTATTTCTAGACGAAGTAAACATTAATGAATGGTTGCTAGACAATAATTATGCTGTTCCATACGAAGGTGGGACTAAAAAGCCACCGGAAAATTGGAAAGAATTTGTTTCACAAATTTAAAGTTAAAGTCACGTAAAAAAACCTTTTCTTCTTTTTTTGTGACCCGTAGGTCTATTTTTTGATTTTTTTTGGTTTTATTACAATATTAAACCTCCTTGTGAGATTTCATTTAGTAGTACTAGAACTTTCGTCTAGTTCTGAACATCGTTAGACGATGCTAGCTGATCAAGTTCAACTGCAAGTTTGTCGATAGGAGTCGTCGTAATCCATTTAGTAAGTTCCTTAATTTCTTTAGAGGTCTTACCCTCGATAAGGCTAGCAATCTTGGATCCAGCCAAATTAAGCAATGGCTTGACTTCAAGATAATTTGCAGTCATAATAAGTTGCAACACTTCAAGAGTGGTAAACTTGTTAATAAATTCGCTGTAACATTCTTGGACGTTACCCTTCATATCATAAGAAAGCAAAGGCTTCTCAGGGATAGTCATCTTTTGTTTAGCATAAAGCTTTCCATAATCAATTACATGTTTAATCATAACTGAGTCAGCCTCAACTGGAGTACTGTCATCATTGTCATCATCATCATCGTCGATGAAAGTAGAAAGCAAACCCATTAGTTTATCGCTGTCATCGGAATCAGAGACCCCTAAAGTTACAATTTCATTGGGAACGTCAAATTCGACATCATCCTTCGTAATAATCTTCACCATTTCGCTTATTTTATTGTCTTTTGATAAATATAGAGGTTTCAAGGTAGTTTTCCAACCATTTTTACTTTATTTTTGTTGTTTGTTGATAAAAATGGAAGTCAAAGGATCTTAATCTTGAAAAATATAAAGTAAACAAAACACAAGAATGCGATATTTCAAAAAGAAAAGTAAAATGAAACTAAAGTTTCCACCGCCCACTATTTGGGAGACTCCCTTCGGAAAGAATAGACCTCGTTTCGATAAGAAAGACATTGATGGTGAGACAATTGAATCTCTTCTCAGCTTAGGGGAACGTATCTCAAAAGAAATGAAGAAATTCAACGACTCTAAAAAAAAGAAACCTTAATTTCCTCTAATGACATTCTTAAGTTTTTAGGAGAATCTCAGGGGTATCCTGAGGATCTTGGGAGAATCCTGGGATATCCCTTTTTTAAACGGACTTATATTTTTTTTCCAATGAAAGTTCAAGTACTTTCAAATCAGATCGCCACAGATCTTCAATATTAGTCTTGCTTAATAGTTCGAATTCTGTCGTTTTACCAGAAAATTCATCATTGAGCTTTTGTATTTCATCTTTAGTAATCTTATATATAGCAATATTAATTAGGTAATTGTAATTGTCATTCACTTTGTCAAACTGCATGTTTGTGAGCGTCTCAATAAGCTCCTCTTTATTCAATTTACGAACAATAATCTCATCATTAATCACCGCTTTAAGAAATCTTACCTTATTCTCGAGAAGGTTCATCTGATCTTGAATATCATCCAACATATGACGCTTGCGTTCACCGTAAAGGCGCAATCGTTCAATATAAAATGAATCGATAATTTCAGTTGTGTTTTTGAATTTCTTGATGATACCATTTGTTTGGAAAAGATGCATGTTTGATGTTGACACTTTACTTGCCAATTTGAAC
>Ga0181398_1000508_pt1 | contig 11625 bp, 8 predicted proteins | sample 21SPOviralmetaG_FD_130127 | JGI IMG/M metagenome (GOLD analysis project Ga0181398, IMG submission 130127) | Marine viral communities from the oligotrophic San Pedro Time Series (SPOT) site, San Pedro Channel, CA, USA - 21 SPOT_SRF_2011-04-29 | ecosystem: Environmental > Aquatic > Marine > Strait...
AAGAAGAAGCCTAGCACAAAGCGGCGTTCTTGTTCAAGGAGATGGTGCAGGAGGTGCTGGGACTGGTTCCGCAAGTTATCCCGCTCCAGGTTACACAATTAGTGATTTTGAATTTGTGGCACTTAAAGTTGAGCCGCCCCAATCATACGTTGAAAGCATGACCAAACGGGCTATAGGTGCTGAAGGAGTGGCCATGGATTATGACACTTACACATTATACCGCCATAATCAAAGCAATAAAACAGGTTTAACAACTGCATTAATCCCCGCCCAACAATCAAGAGCCCTTTCATGTATTACCCAGCCTTTAGCCGTAAATGGCTTTAGGGATATTGCTTTATCGTCTCTAGTCGGCGAACCAGACAACGCCCGCAATTATCAATTCGTCTTTGGAACTCACATGATCCCAAACCGTGTTGTTGAGTTATCTAGATATTCTCAACAGTTAGGAACAGGTGTCGCGAGAACCTTTAGAAGTGATGCACTCCACCTTTCAGAATTACAAAAAGCCATTTTAAATATTAATGAACCAGTCCGGAACCTTCATAAAATCCATGAACATTTTGCAATTGGTCGAGCTTTTACAAGATATGGACAAGTATTTAATTTAAAAGATCAATCATTATCACTCCGGGTAGATTATGCAGCTAACGCCAATCAAGACAAATTATTTAACAATTATATTTTTCATAAAAGAAGACTCATAATTAATAAAGATGGTGTAACTGTAAATGTTTAAATTTTAAATTATTAAATAAAGTTTATAAAATTTTTTTTATATTATTTAATATTATAAATGAATATCGCTAATGTCGAGAAAGTTCAAATATCTCCAAATAATCAACCTAGTAATAATAAATATTCTTTCAAAGGTGGAAATCCTATAATTACTATTCAGATAGCAGCCGCTAACAAACTTCTTAAAGCAAGTTCAGTTCGTCTTAACGGAAAAGTAACAGTACTTCAAGCCGGATCTACTCCTGCAAATCCTGTACTACCAAATAACCAGGACGCAAAAGGAACGGGAGCTAAAAACGTTCAATTTAATGATAAAGTAGGAGTGAATGGACTTATTCAAAATATAGTTCTTTCTTCTGAACAAACCGGTCAAACATTAGAATCAATTAGACAATATGGCCGTCTTGTTGCTTCAATTGTTCCATCTCTTAATTCTCAAGAAACCTTTATGAATGAACATTCCATATCAGCCCTTGCAATGGGTATCGATGCCCCTTCTTCATTACTTATTAATAACACCGTGGCTTTTTCTGTTCCAATCTATGCGGGAATGCTTCAATCTGGGGTCTCAATTCCTTTAGGAACTAATGGAGTTAGAGGCTTAAATATTCAAATTGAATTAGCAAGTGATCAAATGGCTTTATTTGGTGCAGATGCTGCAACTGGTCTTGGGGCTTCTTATGAAATTTCAGATGTTACCTTAACCGCCGACCTTTTAGTTCCAGATGCCGCAGGACAGCAAGCATTAAGTGTTCCCGGGTCTGGTGCTTTTAGTTATAACTCTTTCAATTCTCTTTACTCTGTTATTAATTCATCAGATTCAACCCAACAATACAATTTAGCAAATAATAATGTTCTTTCAGTAATTCACAATTTCCTTCCCGTTCCTCATGCCAATAATTATAATAATGATAGTTTTTCAACTGATATGTTACAAAATAAAAACGCTACTAATGGTCAATACGGTGAAAAATGCGTATTAGATAAAGTCTCATTTACTCGGGGAGGTGTAAAACTTGCCCTTGATTATGAACTTGAATCAAAAACAGCTTCAACAGAGGATCGCCCAGAAGTCGGCGTACTTGTTAATTTCTTAAATGCCTTTAGACCCTTATATAATTTATTTAGTATGACTAATAACAACCAAGGCATCGGTTATGGTGGAAACCAACTAGCCGTATATTCAAGAGAGCCACAAAGATTAACCGCAGTTGATAAAGGTAAAAGAAATTTCGGTATTGGTGTAGCATGTGATAACATCTCACGTGTCGGGGTTTCCTTTAGAGGTCAAAATTACGCTACTCGTATTCAATCAAGTCTTAATACTCAATTAGCAGTTAATGCCAATCCTATTGATACTTCACCTAATGCCATTTATACATATGTTTTAGCAAGAAATACCCTTCAATATTCCCCCCAAGGAATTATGGTAATTAGTTAAATAATAATTTTTTTTTACTTTAAAAATTTATAATTAAATAAAAATTATTTTTTTTTATATTAAATAATAATATAAAAGAATATGAGCACAATGAAAGCTTCTCAACTTCCCCAAGCATTTAAAATAGCTCCTTCAAAATCTGTCCAATCTTTAGAAATTAGAACGGAACAACTCGACCCTATAACCATAACCAACAGCGAAGCCGTTTTCCAAATCCCAATGAACGGCATTTTAGATGGTGGATCATTTATTCAATTAGCCGTCGAAGCAAACGCCGCCGGATTTTTTCCAATTAATACCGGTATTCATGGTTTAATTGATCAATGCGAATTACAGGTAGGAACAAAAATAATAATGAGTAATCAAAAATACGCACACCGTCAAACAGCCATTAGACAACTCGACAGCCCAGAACATAGGGCATATGTAGATATGATTAAATCCGGGGCATGTGGTGACCGTTGGGCTGAAACTTCAGCGGGTAAAATTTCTTATCAAGATTTAGTTTATAATAATGCTTTAACAACTGCTTCCGTCCCTTTATTTTTAAAGCCTACAGCAGTAGCCAGCACTACACCCGTTTTTAGTGTTCCTTTATCAAGTCTTTTTCCTGCTATGTTGTTAAGACAACTTCCCCTTTTTGCAATGAAAGAACAAGTATATATAAGAATTAGATTTAACCAACAAGCCAACGGGGAAAAAAATAAAATTGTTTGTTTCCCGAATGCTTACGCCGGTGATACATCAGCCGTCCCATCTTTAACAAATATTAAATTTATGTCCGACCATCTTTTTTATAATGATGACACCATGAACCAAATGGCGGCGCAAATTGCTTCACAAGCTGGATTAGTTGAGCTTTACGAAGATTTAATTTTAACAGAAGTTCAGGCCGCAGCCGTTGCAAACCCTGGCGGCGGTCTAGTAGTTGAACAACGAGTAGAAAACGAAATCGCAGTTGCTGGCCGTGTTGTTAGATCTCTTTTAATCGCAGACCAAAAAACCGCCTTAACTGATAATGCCGCCGTTGATTGGTGTGGTGAGTATGTAAGTTCTGAAGGTCGAGTACCGGACGCTATTAATTTCCGGGTTAATGATTCAAGGGTATTTGATAGAAACCTTATACAAGCACCAAATAAATACAATGAATTAAGGTTTGCTATGGGTCGTCCTTTAAGAGTTCCATCAACTTTATATAGTTTTGATAGTGACACCGATAAAACAACCGCCACACGTACAACCAACCAATCGGTTATATCTGAAGCTGTAGCCTTAGAAGGTCATGCTAATATTGAAAATGCCAGAAGTACCCAACATTACACCGGTTTAGACCTCTCGACAACTGGCGTGAATATGCTTGGGGCAGGTACTCAAATTGGAGTTAAGCCAATCCAAATAACAAAAACTTATAATAGAGTAAATGGAGATTATCAAGCAAGAACTATGAGAGTTTGGGCAAGTGTTGAACGTACAATGAGAATCCAAAATGGAACTATTGAAGTTTCAGCCTAAATTTAATTTTTTATAATAAAATATTAAGTTATTATAAAGAATGGGTGAATTTATCCAAAACATAATTCTTGAATGTAATAGAACACGGGCTAAACTTAACATTAACCCAATTCCAGAATCAGAAGATAAATATAAAAATAGATGGACTAATAACATTTCAACAACTGGAATTGCCGTGGATGTAGGCGATGTTATCTCTATGGAAATGGCGGCGATAAATTCAAAAGGTGCTAATGAAGAGGTTATAGAATTTATAGGAGAAAATGAATTTGGAGTTAATGACAATAAGGCTTTAGTTGATTTAGGTTTTTATGTAAATCATTGTGGGAGAAACACTTTTAGCCTTCCTTTAAAAAATCAAGTATGCGAACCAGCCGCAGATAGTCGAACAACTGCTGATTATCAAGATTTTTCAAATGTGCTACAACGTGATATAGGCGGCTTCCCAAGAAATATAACCAATGCCGAAACAAGCGATTTATATAGACAAAACTCGCCATATCAAGATATAATAACAGATTATAAAATAACCAAAGAAGGCAATTATTATGAGGCTGGTAAATATTACCTAGCAGTACCAGATGGTACGCCGAATTCTGGTGCTGCATGGAGTACTGGAGGACCCATTATTATACAAGTTATAAGTGTAAAAACTGCAGCAGGTGGTGATGTTGGGATCATCGATGAATATAAATTTATAAATGAAGGTACAAATATAGGGCAATTCGACAATGTAGGATTACCGCAAGACATGTTTAATATTCCCGCAACTTACAAATTTTTAGATGAGGTTGATCGAGCAGGTAATAGCATAAACTCACCACGCACAACATCCGCCACCGCCCCCGCGGTTGTACAAGCCACATTACAAATAAAAGCCCGAATAAACCCCAACGCATACATGAAAAATTTTGAACCTCCAGACAATACAAGATATTATTTTTTAGATCCGTCATATACAGGGCTAGATTATGTTAATTGGTCAGACAGTACAAACCATATATATATTAATTCTAATGTTGTATTAAGAAAAAATCAAGTATTATTAGAAGTACCAATAGGATATAATACCCCATCAAATGTTGCGAAATTATTAACGGATATATTACACGAACCAACACAAATAACCAAGACAACCCCCCTTCCTTTTTCTTCATTTAACACATATAGTGTAAATGCTCATGACTATAATAATTATGGTGGAAGTACTACAACGCTTCCAGGTATTGTAGCAACTCCTACATATCAACCATGCCCAGCCAATGGAAACCCTGCAGCCAATAAGCAAAATGAAAATTTTGAAACATCTTATGAATATTATAAACCTGACCCAGACATAGCACCCCCACCGAGCCCAGACCCACCGGCAGACCTACAAGAAGCAATGACTAGAAGATCTTATTATTCAAGTATTGCATACGCTGACCCCGAAAGATTCGAAGGGTTACAAATTTTTAGAAACGGATTTTACGGAGCTGACAACAACGATACAAGTAATTTTATAAACACAGGAATAAACCAAACACAAATTACAACACCTTTTGGAAATCAAACAGTTGGACAATTAGGAAATCGGGTTTGTAGTTTAAATAATTTACCAACTGCACCAAATGTAGATAATGCTTATTGTAAATTTTCAAGAGGTAAATTAATTTTAACAAATATGTTGTGGTCTGAAGATACAATTTATGCCTTAGCTGCTGGTTTTAGAAAAAATGAAAAATATTTAAATGGATTTCAAAAACAAAGTGACTGGGGAAGTGATGATTATAAACAATATACAGGTGTTCATTTAGATTGTGGCCAATATGATGATATGACCTCAAACCAAACCGATAAACAAAAGGGATTAGAAGGGAATCTTAATTTTTATGGAAGTCGTGGCGATTATGATTCAAACACTGGGAATTGGAAAATTAACACGCTTACTTTAGCCCCTACTTTTCGTAGTAATCTTAAATATCCATGTTTTGGACAACAACGAGATGGCAGCCCAAATTCTGGAATTCAATTAGAAGGAATTTATGTTCAAAGTTATTGGAGAGAAGATTTTTTAATTCAAAATGTAAATGGAGTAGCCAAACCGGCCGACGGTATAGATTATAATCAATTATTAGAAGAATTAACAACGGGGGGAAATTATGATGGGAATTTTAATTTACCAGACCCTAACGATGCAAATTCAGGAATTCCAATGTTAAAAAATAATACCGCCGATTTTGGAACATATGACGAGCTTATTCAAATAGCACGAGATGCAAACATTGCAGTAGTCCCAATATGGAACACCGCCCCAGGAAATATTTTTAATAATGCTTCAAACACACCATACATAGCCTTTGTTTCCGCATTAAATGTAGACAATCCCGCTGTTGTAATCCCAAATCTTGATTTTTCTCTAGATGTTCCTATTGAAGCAAGATGGGATTTTAATAAAACAATAGATGAACAAAAATGGTTTTTGAGTAAATGGAATTTACAATATGGTTTTCAATTCGGTTTTGATAATTCATTTACTCGTAATAAAGCGGTATTATTTACAAATTTACAACAGACAAGAGAATTAGACCCCAAAGTTAGGCAAAATTACGCAGGTGTTGGAATGATAGGCGCGGTTAATCCGTCTATCCAATATGAACAAACGGCTAGTCGCTTTACAATAGAGGGGCTTAATTCAGGTATGACAATAGGAAATGGAAATTTACAACAGCCAGTAAATGAAATTGAAGCTACAGACGATCCAGAACAACTATGTTATAATATAGGAGTAATTGGGAATATTCAACCATACGAGAACCCAGGGGGAGGGCTATATTTTCCATGTTTAGACATGCGGCAATTATCCTCATCAATTGTAGCTTCTCAATCTGGAGTTAGTATTTTAGAAATTTCAGTTTTTGAGGCATGGGATCTAGAACAAAGCTACGATAATGCTCTACCTTTAAGTTCTCCGGAAATTGCAAATGAGCATTATAAAGATACATTATTTGATAAAATGGGTTTTAATATTACTCAATTAATCCCTCGCCTGGGTTCATCACAATCCTTTTTTACTAATAATTTAGAATTCAGAGGTACAAAGGGAACATATGCGGAAGCTTACCAAAATTCCCTACCAATGACAACCGGCCAATACATAAGCAGTGCGGAAATACAGGCATCAAGTGTTAATTCGTTAGACATGCCCCAATATGACCTTGGAATATCATTTTTTCGTTCTTCAAGGCCAGATGTAGAACCCGCTTCAATTACAGCTTTTAGAATTCCCGACAAATTAAATTATCCTTATTTATGCATATATTCAGATATTGCAACCCAGGGATGCGATACTACTTATTATGGGGGTGTTGATTCACATTCTAAAATTCCGTGTCTTGGATTCATGAGCCGTAATTATACAAATGGAAACTACTTTTATGGTCTTGAATCATCATTTAATTATACGGCTACAAAACCATTTGTATTAACAGATGTAACCAGCGATATAAGGTTACCAGATGGGAAGCGTCCCGTACTAGATCCGAATAGCGCCGTAATATATAAAATACAAAAAACCGGTCAGATACCGACGGTTATCAATCCAAAAATAAAATCTCAAGATAAAACAAAGGAGGATGAACCGAGACAAGATACTAAAAGAAGAAGAGATATTATACGAAAATCTATTAGGTAAGATAGAAGACAAAGCCGGCAATGAATATAAGCGCATTTATAGAAAACTTTATTATATACGTAATATGGATATTATAAAGAATTATCAAAAAGAATATTATAGAAATAAAAAAAATGATTCCCAAGGTTTAAAAAAAAATGAATTACAAGGTTTTAAAATCGAAAAAAAAAAGGTAACAATTTATTTTGATTAGATGAAAGCCGCGGGGCGGCGGCGGCGTGTTAGTAAAAAATATTAATTTTGTGACTGGTTACAGTCTTAAAATTATTATTTATATACTTTTATGCTCTTACCTAGTAATTACTACTTAAAAGTATCATAAAATTATAATTTTATGATACTTTTAAGTCTATTTTCATATATAATAGAGCATAAAAGCATTTTCACACCTATTCAGTCACGATTTTATACCCTTTTTAACAACACCGCCGCGCCGCCCTGCGGCTTCCCTTTATTTATTAATTAAATTTATATAAAAATAATATACTATATATTTATATTATGATGAAATTCTTTTCTATTAAAGAAAAAAATGATTTATGGGATTCACAATTAAATATTCTTCTTAATGTTTCTTCTTTAATAGAAGATGATGAAATAATATCAAAACCTAGTTGTTATTATCCTAGAATGAGATTTACAAAGAAAAGAGGACGAGTTGCCTTTATAGAATTATATAAAAATATTTGTATTAATAATAAAGTTTCTTTAATGTCACTTGATGATTTTGAATTATTTATATGCAAAAATAAAAATTGGAAAGTTCATAAAATACCATGTGAAAAAAATAATGTTTTAGAAACTGAATTGATATTCGAAACAAATGAACATAATGATTTTTTAAATAAGTTTGATTTAATTGAATATAATGAATTACCCTCTATTAATCAAGATAAAGAACAATTAAATAATGTTTCAGCTATTAAAAATTTATGTAATAATTTGGATATATCTAAAAATGAATATATCAAAATAATTAAATATTTTCTTGAAGGATTGGAACAATTTGATATGCCGCCTTATAATCTCTAAAAATTTTTAAATCTTTAAATTTTTTAGATTTCATTTCTGGGTTTTTTAATAAATTGCTTAATGTATGGCGGCTTATATTAAAATCTTTTTTTATATCGTCCATAGTCATATAATATTTTGTATAAAGTATTTCATTATTCGAATGTTTTTCAATCCTATAATGAAAAAATGATTTATTTCTAGTACGCATTTTATATTTATAATGTAGATTTTTTTTCTAAATCGTTATACGTATTTAAAACCCTAGTATATACCGGTTTTAAATCTTTATAAAATTTAACATTCTTTAATAATTTACTTCTTGGGGTTATATCTTCTTTCATCATTTTATAAATTGTAAATGTGCTTGTATTATATAGTTCGCACATTTCCTTTAAGGTGTAATGATGTTTTATTGTTATATTTCCTTCTTCATCTGTTATTTCAGATCTAAAATGATAATTTGAAATATTGTTATTTTTTCTTGGCATTATACACTTATATAATATATTTAGATATTTTTTTAAATGTATTTTATTTAAAAAAATATTTATTATTCAAAATCATTGTCGTTTAATTCTGGTATGTCTACATTTAAATTAAAACTTTCTAATTGTTCTTTTAATTCATCGACTTCAATAATATAATAATCACTATTTATTTCATTTATTTTAACTTGTTTCTTACTTATTCCAATGTCACTAAGAATTGTTTTTATTATCTTAAAAGTTGGTTTAATAAAAGCTCTATCATCTGCGGTAAGAAATGACCGGTAATTGGAGAATAAAGAATTAGATTTAATATAAATTGTATTTGAATTTTTTTTCTTTTTGCATTCGTCACTATCAAATTCCTCTTTATATTCGGGTTCATCCTTAATAAACATATTATACATATATCTATATAATGGGTTTTCATTGTGCTCCTTCATATTATTATATGCGTCCGTCTGTGGTCTGTCATTCCGTGCGTCGAAATTAGAAATATCATAATTCATACAATAATTAAATAGTAAATTCATTTCTTCGTCGTTTCTTATCATTGAATGTAACTCATTAAAATATTTTTGATTTGGTTTTTTATGATGTGATTTAAAAACGGCGAAGCGTCTATCGTCATGAGTTATTTCAATTGGATTTAAATTGTTTGATAAAATAAATAATCTTAAATAATTTTTTTGATCATAGGCAGATATATATTTTTCTCTGATAATTGTTTTATCTTCTGTAATTATGTTTTTTATTTTTTCTTTATTTGAGAACCCATCTCTACCCTCTACTTCGTTTAATTGTAATAGTAATTTATCACGTAATCCAATATTGTAACTTCCGAATATATCATCCATTTCAGCAGTACGCAATATATATGAACTACCTAACATTTTTTCAATCATATCTATTAGGGTATCTTTTCCGAATCCTTGTTTAGATTTTAAAATAATAGCGGTAGATGGTTTTTGATGTGGTTTTTGGATTAAATGACATATATATTTAAATAAATAATTAGTGCTTTTAATATCATGATTACATAATAACGATATATGATTTTTAAATTTAGTTACAACGTTATTTAAATCTTGGTCGTCTTCTTCATGATTAAAAATTGTATGTTTATAATTAAAACCTTTGAAACTGTTAAATATATCAAAATTTTCTTCAAATTTAGGGATAAATTTAATTTCTTTATAACTGCGTCGGTTTTCATCTTCCAGCCATTGGGGGAAAAATTCTAAATCTCCTTTTTCAACATCAAAATATTTAATGGGTTTTACTAAATCCCGGAATTTTTCTTTTCCATAAAATTGATATTTTTCTTCACCATCTAATTCATAAATTATACCAAATAATAAAGGGTTTTTAATAATAAAATGTTCTTTTTCAAATTCTATTTTTTGTTCATCATATGTAAGAGAAGATTTAAAATTTACATCAATACCTTCATCTTTTTTTATTGTTTCATCATGCTCTTTAATAGTCCATTTAATACCATCTTCTTTTGTTGTTTCATTACATATATTTAAAATTTCTTGTTCTGAAATAATATTTTTTGAAACTGTGAAACCATCAAACATTGGTGTTTGTATTAAAGGATTTAATTGATTATGATTCATTACCTTTTGTAATAAATTATTTTCAAAAAATGTTAAAATAACGTTTAAATATTTACCTTCTTTATTTTTTACTAAATTATTTTTTTTTTGTAAAATAGTTGTTGGTAAATCTAATTTATTTTCGAATGTATCCCATATTAACTTTTGAATTTTTTTAAATTCAATGTCTAATTTTATTAATCTTTGGTTATTACTCTTTATTTTTTGGTTGGTGTTCATTGTTATTAAAATTTGTTTTTTCGTACATTTATATTCGTCTAACCATTTATTACGATTTATATAATAATCTTTAATTAATAAAAATTCCGATTCATAATTTGAATAATATTTTTTTATAATATTGTATAATAATGATGGATGACAATTTGAAATATCAATATCGATTGTTTTTTGTTTAACAAGAAAGCCCCTTAATGTTTTAGTTAATCTTTGAATGCCAAAATCTACTACGTATATCCTCCCACAATCTACTAAATTTTTACTAAATTTATATTTTGCCTTTGATGCTCCATTTAATTCATTTTGTTTAATAGCTCTTTTTAACCATTTTTTTAATTGTTTAATATAAACATCTAAATTTGTAAATAAATTTTCCCCTTTCCATTCAGGCTTTCCAATTACTTCCTTTAGTTGGTCGTTGTTTAGAGATAAAAGATATTTACCATTATCAATATCGATTTGTTCATTGAATTCTAAACTATTCATTTATATTATATAGTTAGATATTTTTTTAAATACATTTTTTTAATTAATTTATTTTAATTAATTAATTAAAAAAAAAAAGGTAGGTACTTTTTCTAAAAATCCTAAAAGTTCCTAAATTTCATTTTTCAATAAATTATTTTTTGGAAACTTTGCCATTTTTAGAAAAAGTACCTACCTTTTTATTTTATTGGTTAATTATGAAAGGATCTATTTTAATTATTTTATTTTTTCTAAATTTATTATTATTAATTTTTTTTTTATTTATTCCTTCAAAAATATTTTTGGGGTTAACTGGTTTCTTTTCATTTTCTTTAATATCCATTATTTTTTTATTTAGGGAGTCCGCCCCTTTACCTTTTGTAATCTGTAGTAATTCCAATTCATTAGCCGTATTTATAAAATCCTTATTCATTATATAAAATGTATTAAGAAAAA
>Ga0181398_1000519_pt1 | contig 11505 bp, 8 predicted proteins | sample 21SPOviralmetaG_FD_130127 | JGI IMG/M metagenome (GOLD analysis project Ga0181398, IMG submission 130127) | Marine viral communities from the oligotrophic San Pedro Time Series (SPOT) site, San Pedro Channel, CA, USA - 21 SPOT_SRF_2011-04-29 | ecosystem: Environmental > Aquatic > Marine > Strait...
GATTAAAACCACTACATTCTATATATTCAGCAGGGTAACATCCATAGTCAAAAGTAGTATTTGTTCTAGTTAAATTTTTTATGTCTTGAATCCACCCAGTTGAATTTCCAGGATAAGGAGCACAATAAGGAATGCCACTTGCTGATGTATTAAGTTGAGATGCTGATGGATTTTGGGTCTGTTCAATTATATTAGCAAAAAAAGGTGAATTTTGCCCCATATTATTTTGGTGAAGGACAGTTCCATTATAGTTTAATCCATTATATGATCTGTGTCTATAATCCATTCCTCTTGCAAAAGGTATGCCAGTAATATCCTCAATTTCATGTTTTCCCCAATCCATCGCAATTAATTCTGTAATGTATTTAGTTGATTTTGCACCATGATTCCATACACTTTGGGGTAAGCCTGCGTGATAATTTGTAGGATTGTTTACAGGAGCGACACTATTTAATCCATTAGTAATATTACTATCTTTCCATCTTATATCATTATTATTGTCATATTGGGTAGCTGTTTGGTAAGGATAGCCCCCAGGTGCCCCACAAGGTACTCCTGCATGATGGATTGTATTTACTAAAATTTCGGGATCTGGTGGATCTTGTCCAGTGTCTCCACTCCAATCACCAGACTGCCCCCCCTGATATATTCCTGCATATGTAAGGAAGTCTGGATTTGGTTCATAAATTAATTCTACCCATGGACCACAATCTGGTGCATTTATATTAATATCTGCCATGTTTAGATTAGTTTTTTCAGTTCATCAATTTGTTTTTGTTGATCTTTAACAGCTTCAATTAATAATGAAACTATTTTATCATATTTGACTCCTTTAAAACCATCTTCTCTTGTTTGAACTAATGAAGGTAATACTTGTTCAATTTCTTGTGCTATAACACCAAAATCAGTTCCCTTATATGTGTTTTGTTTGTCATTCCAATCAAATGAATAACCACCTATTTGTTTAATTTTTCCAATTGGATCTTCAATTGGTTTAATATTATCTTTTAAACGTTTGTCTGAAGTATAGTATGCAATTACATCCCCTGAAAATACTCCATTACCATTTACTGATAATCGGTGAGTGTCTGAGGGGGATGATCCTATCCCTACATTATCAGTTGAAGTTGCAAGTTGTACCCCATTAGCATGATCTGCCCAAAATCCAGTTCCAAAAGTATAATTAGTACTACCTATTGTTATAGAAGTTAATGTAGTTGTAGTTGAACCTGGGTTGGCTACTACATTAGTACCCTCACCACCACCTCCACCATAACTTCCTGTATGGTAGAATTGTCCTGAAGCTGTATCAACTAGTAAAGTATGATAATTTATACCTGCTGCATTTGATGCACTTGCAAATAATAAACCACTTGCACTAATATTACCTACTACTGTAAGTTTTTGACCTGGATCTGTTGTTCCTACACCTACATCCCCCGCAGTATCTATAGTAAGGCGAGTAGTATTATTAGTTTTTAACTGTAAGGCATGATTATTTGATGTTCCTACAGAACCTGTATTTAAATTTGATTGCAAAAGCAAACTAGCACCAGTTTGTCTAGTAATTTCTACTTCAGCATCAGAACCAGATCGTCGAATATCTAAAGTATGACCTGGAGCATTTGTATTTATACCTACTTTATGATCATGTTTAAGACATAAAATATCAGAACCTGTAATATTGTTTGTACTATTCCCAGTTCTAAATTCTATGTTTCCATTTGTAGTACTATCTCCTTGAGAAGTAATAATTAAATCATTTCTATATTGATGTATTTCATTACTATCAAAAGTTAATTGAGCAATTGAACTTGTGATTAGTAGTGAAGAACTTTTTGCTTGAACAATAGGATCTACATTTTGACCTATTGTTTTATCTTTAAAAATAGTTAAACCCCCCTCACAAGATTGATAAGTTGAAGTAGTACCAACAGACAAATTATTTAAAAAATAAGAATTACAACTACCTGATTGATGAAATGAACCTGAAAAACTGTGAATATGTCCTGATGATGTACCAAATTGGTTACTACTTGTAAGAGAAATATTATTAACATCAGTAATAGTAATAGCATCTACATTATAAACATCTGCCAGTAAAGCAGAAGCAGATAAAGTACCAGCCATATACTGAGTACCAGGCTCTGCTAAATTTAACATTGAATCTATTAGATCTACAAATTCTGGTTCATCAGGTGTAGCATCCGATATAAAATATGTTTTAAGTGTGGCTTTAGATTGCGTTGGCATGTTATTTTATTTTATTATACATATTATGTGTCCCATCTTACTATAAAAGTAGTATCTGTTTCATTTGAAGTTCTTATAGGTTGTCCTAATTTACCTACAACTAATAATTCATTATTTTTATTATATAAACCAATAGTTGTAATATAGGGTTTAAAAAGTGAACCTGTTGCAAAGTCTGCTATGTTTTCTTCTTGTAATGATTTGTTTTTTCTTGCTGTTAAGTTAGAAGTATTATTATATTCAAACTCATCTATTGTACATTTATATTCATTTTCATAAATTAAGTGAGAGCCTTGGAATTTTAAATTTTGTAACCAATTAGCATTAGATATTACAATACCACCTACAGTAAAATTACTTTCTACAATATCATTATTGTCTATTTGCATATCCCCAATACCCAAAATCCCATATTGAGATATATAAGCTGGATGTGTAACATTTGCAAAACCATGAGAGTAAAATACATTCCCCACATATGGAGAACCATTTTTACTTTGATAATGTTTTATTACATTGGTACTAGAAAATGAAGTATCATACATTTTAAAATTACATATAGAACCACTAAACGATCTATTATTATATAATGATGTTATTTCAGAGCCCCCACCTATATATACATTTGCTAAATTATTTGTATTTTTATTAGTACAAACCAATAATTCTCCTACATTACCATTTTTATAAATTTGAATTGTATTTTTGTCTCTTACACAAGTTATATGAGTAGAAGTATCTACATTAATTTGGATTAATGTAGTTGTTGAGTTTTCTCCATCTGATACTGAAAAACAAAGTCGATTAGTAGTGGTACCATTTCCTTTTTTTAAAGTAATTTTAAAAGGATATTGATTTTCTGCGGTTCCATTAGTTGTTGTTTCAGGGAAACTATCATTGTTATGGGGTATAGGACTAGAGGTTTGTATTGTTGATTTACTTAAAACATGTATTTCATCATCATGTGTAATAAGAACTGATGTTATAAAAAATTCTAAAGTATATTGATTTTCTTTATTAAAATTAAGATTACTATTATGTTCAATTATTACTTCCGAATTTGTTTCTAAAAAACTAATTTGGGGGAATTTTTTAGGGATTTCAATATTTGTCCCTAAATCTACTTCTGAAAAATTAATATTATTATAATAAATTTTATTTGAAAAATAACTATCATCATATTCATGTTTATTAATTGGTGTAGAATATGAAGTTATATTATTTACACGAGACTGACCCCTTCTATAAAACGTATTTTCATATACATTTTCATATATATTTAAATCATACCTTTTAAATCCTTTAACTGGGCCCAAATTAGCTAAAATTAGTCTTGGGTCTGTAATATAATAATCTAAATTATTATTTTTTACATAAAGATTACCATAAGTATCATCTACAAATGTAGTATTTCCTGCTGAAAATTCTAAGGAACCTGGTTTTATTTTATGACCATATAATCCAGAAGGAATAGATATTGTAGTACATCTTTCATATAAAACTCTATAGTGTTTTAAATAATTTATATCTCCAAAGGTATCATTTGGGTTATTTTTATAGTTCCTATAAAATAAATGGTCTAGTTGGGAATATTTAACATTATCAAAATTTTCACTTCCAGGGTTAAATATACTACTACTACTATAAACATCTATATTAGAAGCTGTGTATTTTGTATTAAAAAATTTTACGTTATTTAGTACTGCTGAACTTGAGTTAAAATTATATCCTTTATGTGCATTGAATGGTACTACTGAGTAGTCTTGTGGTGTAAATTTTTTATAAACTGACATTCAATTAACATTTTAGTAATCTAATTTTACTCTAATAAGAGCTTCTTTTGAAAAATCTTTTGCGATTGGTTGACTTAATTTTGCAACTGCTACTAATTCATTACTATCACTATACAAACCAACTGTTGTAATATATACTTTTGGGTTATTTTCCATAGTACTAAATCGTAAATTACCATCATTATCTATAAATGAGGGGTTAGTAGTAAAATTAAATTGACTATTTTTTATTCTAGTAAAATAATATTTAGAACTAATTTTTTCTTCACTATCTAATATAAATGAATTACCTCCACTAATAGCTGTGACTAGTTTTTGGTGGTTATTATCAGCATTATCAGAAGTTATACCAGGAGTTAAACTTGTAAGACTATGATCAACAGCAGCTGGATTTAATATTATAAAACCACTATCAGGATAATATAAACCATAAGATCCACTATTAGTAACTTGAACTGTATTATCACCTAATCTAACCCCACTTGAACCTGAAACAATATGAAATTGTCTACCTGCATTTGTAGGCACTGCGGATCCTGTATTAGTAACTGAATCATCTGTTAATTCTAATGTACCCAATCCTGATCCTGATATTTTTAGATTTAATGTTCCTGGTTTTAAATTATTTTTATAACGAGATCTATTTACATTAATTACATAAATATCATCAGGAGTGTATGAGTCTGAAACTACATTACCCGTGTGGTTTCCGAAATCAAAGTTTTTATTTTCATCCCCAAATACCAATTGACGATATTGATTATATATAACTTTTGAAGGACTATTAGCTGCAGTATCTGATTGAGCAAATAGTTTAGAGCCTAATCCCGTTTTATGTCCATATGCTACTGAGTATTGTACAGCAGCATTAGTTGAAGATGTAGCTTCATTATATACGTCTATAAAGAATGCACCTTTACTTGTAGCACTAGTAAAATCTGCTTGAGTTGATGATGTGTGAGTTCCTTTTAACTCATTAACATTACTAGTCCATGTAGATGTTATTACTTGTTGAGTATCATCTACTATATCTTCTAATGTATTATATTCTATTCGTGAATTGGCCATTTTTATATTTGTTAAGATTTATTAATTGTCACTGTAATAGCTGCTCTTGCCCCTGTTTCTCTACCTTCAATGTAAATTGTAGTTAATAATTGTGTTTTGTTTCCAAATAATATATCTGAAGATATAGGAGTAAAAGATAATTCATTACCTATTACTGTTTCACTAACTGCTACAGGATTAGATATAGTTTCTTGAGTTCCACTTTGTTCTGCACCTTGACCTGTTGCTGAAAAATTTGAAAATAATCTTCTATCTGCTACTGTAAACAAATAACCACCTGGTTCTATTGCAGCTACAGTAGATCCATAATTTTTAGTTTTAGGTGATACTGTTCCTGCTGCTCCTCCTTTTGTTAATTGGGGAGCTTGGTTGGTAATATCAAGTACTGGAATTTTAGTAATATTTCTATTTAAAGAAATTAACTTATGTCTCATTATATTATTTTCATCAGGAAATGCTTCTAATATAGGCATGTTTTCAATTGCTTCACCTGAATATTGTGAACCATTTGGATGATTTTCATTATATAATGAATAATCAATTTCATCATCACCTAATGCAAATGATGTAATATTAAATGAACCATCATTTTTAGCTAATAATTCGCGACCTTTTTTGGTTAATATTGCGTCTACTGTGATTGAGCTGTTGTCTAAATATCCCATTGTAATTGTGTTTTGTTATAAATATATAATATTTTAAGAAATGTTTATTTTATTTGTATCCTGCTTTAGTTAAAATTTCATCTAAATTGGCTTTTATAGTAGGATGTGTATGTTCTGGTATAAGTACAAATCCTTTACTACCTATTCCATTAGGTAATTCATTTGATTTATCTAAATCTATAATTAATGTTGGTTTTTTCCTTAATACAGACAATTGATGACTAGAATAGGGATAAAAATATGATGCAGAAACTGTTCTAGTTGCTGTGACTGTATTGGATCCATCATGTATTTCATAACTATGTGTTGTTGGTTGGAATGTAGATGAGGTTAAATCAGTCTGAAAAAATCTAGTACCTTTTAATTCTGTGGTTGTTATAAATCCATTGTAATTTTGATTATTCCCTAAATGTTTTTCTTCTTCTTCTAAAAAAGCGTCATATCGAGCAGTGTTTCTCGTAATACCTGTTTTAAATCTAGATGTTGATCCTGTATTAGATGTTACGTGTGGGTAGTCTATTTCCATTGTTCCAATAGACTCTTGTTTATTATTAGAAATCCCCCTTAAACCTTTTTCAAAGGTAACAAAAAATTTATTTTGGTTTTTGGCTATTTCCCAATAAACAACATTATCATAAAATGATGCTAAACTGCTTGTTAGTTCTGGGTTTACTTCTTGTCCTTGTACTGTTTGAGCCATAATTTATATATATTTAGAAGTTTGTTCTATTACCTGGATGTTCTTGTGGTAAAGGATCTGATGATGGTGGTGTGTTGGAGGCTGTTAGTGGGTTTAGTGATGTAATATTACCAATACTATTACCATATAATGATAGTTCACTTGGAAATTCAGTTATAGTTGTATAACAGTTAGATCCACTAAATAAACTTTCACCTTCAGCATCCGTTCTTCCAAATCCAAACATACCCCCACCAGGTGAAGATCCTGATGCTATATTGTCAGTTAATATTCCTTTTTGGTCTCTTATTCCGTAACCACCAAATACTCCATCTTCATGTCCATCAACATTTGCAGTGTAAGCATATAACTTCATTAATAAACCTTGATTAAATTTAACATGATGGAATTCTTTTAACTGAGCAGCAGTTGCTATATCTAATATTTTAGTAACTATTTTAGATCCTTCTGGAAAATTATCTGATATTAAACGTCTAAATGATTCTTCTTTGTCTTTAGTTTCATTAAACTGTTCAAATGATATTTTGGTTGATTCTAAAGTGTCTAAATCAACTAAAAGGACTTCATCTATAGTTACATAACTATGATTTCTTATCTCAACTAGAGGATCTAAACTAGAAGTAGCTTCACCATCTTGTATGTTGTTTCCTATAAATAAAGCACATACTTTATTTTCTATAATAGGTTTAAGACCATAAGGATATTGAATGTCTCCTTCGGTAAAATAATTAATTTGAGCTCCTGTTATTTTGGATCCTTCATAACGTGGATTTTTCCACGATGCCATGTCTAAAAGACTGTCATTAAATTCTACATCAAAACTTTTACTTACTGTCATTTTTAAGGATTTAATTAATTATTCTATAATACCTACTAGATAATCTTGATTGATTTATATTTCCTTCAAAGTTTGAAGATCCAGCTAATTTATATGTTTCTTTAATGTTTATATTAGCGTTTGTTCCTTGTTCTTGTCTTTGTTCATTACTGCCGGTTGTTTGTAGTAGATTGTTTGTTACTATAACAGACGAACCATTAAGAGAAAATGAATTATTAGGGTCCATTTCAAATTCAAATGTTTGGTATGAATTATTTAACATACTTTGGCCCACATCTATTGTAGGTATTTCTCTTTTAAATTTAGTTCTTTCTAAATAATGTGGTTCAATTACTAAGCCCGTTTTTAAATTTGCTTTCATAGGAACCCACTGTTCTATTAACTTAAATAATGTATGATCAATATATTGAATAGTTTTAATATAATCCCAATAATTGTATCTTCCTTTTACTTTTTTAAAATAAATGTCTTTTATAGTGGATAAATCTTCATATACAGGTGACGATTGAGCTGAGGGTAATGGTGACCCAATATAATCATCCAATCTGAATGAGCCTAATGTATATAGTATATCTTCATTTATTTCAGTTGTAGGGGAGAAAAATACACCTAAATCTGGATAATCTAAAGGTTGTCTATCTAATGTAGATGTTTCTGATTTTTGGGTTGTTTGTAACCAATTATCATCTACTGTTCCTGTGTCTATTCTTACTTTTTCACTTGTCATTGAAATACCAACAGTGTCAGGAGTAGGTAAATGGTGAGTTTCTATTACTTCTTCCCACATTTGAGTAGTCATACTACTTTCAACTGTTCCTAAATAATCTACATCTGAATTTGGGTGGAAACTTCCGCTGTCTCTTTTATCATTACTTCCTAAAGGTAATCGTAAAACTACATTTTTATAAGATGATGATGGTGTATTACCACTATACATGAAAGGTTCAAGGGCGTGTTTTGTAAGAGTATCATGTGAAAGTAATTCACCAAAATGGTACTTTACTTCTTGAATTGAACCTGAATAACGTAATCCATCTATATTGTTATTAGCATCTCCTGAGGGTAAACCACCTATATAACAGTATGCTACTCCCGCTTCTCCACTTAAAAGTAATGGATTTGTTGAATTGGCGGGCATAACTCCCCAAGTTTGGCTATTATTGAATAATGTTGTAAAATTTGATGATGTTATATATGAATGTATATTTTTATTATAATTAGCTTGATAAGCTCCAAATTTAATATCTAATATATCATTATTACCTTTTCCCTGAGCATCAGTACCTATAAATACATTCCAAAAATCACCATTAAATATAGGAAAATATTCGGTTGGGGTTGTTTTGGTATTGTTAGAAGTACTAAATATTATTCTACCATATTGATTAGCATCTCCTGATGATGATATATCATTACCTGTGTATGGTTCTAATGTAAGGTGTTGATCATAAAGATTATTACTTCCATATGATCCCGATAAAGACCATAAGTGATATTTATCGTTTGATCTATAGGGTTTAATTCTAAATTCAACTGTTTTTGCTTCTGAATTTAAGTTTCTTGTTAAAGATGAAGACCAGTCAGTTTTTATAAAATATCCATCTATACCTGAATCTCCTTTTAAAGCTAATCCTGACTTTTCATAACTAAATGTTTGATATGTTGTTTTATCTGATGTAGAACCGCCATATTCTTTGACATTAAGTATAGTAGATGGAACACCATAACAACTCATGAGTGCTTTGAGACCGCGTTCAGTACCTTTGGTTTTTAATAAATAAGGTGCATTATGGTATAAACGTTTCCAAATTTCTTTTGTAATGTCTTCTTTAGGAATTGATCCTGCATTTGAAGCAGTTACTAATGTTTGGTTAGTAGGTGTGTCATAAAATAAACTGCCTGTAGTACCTTCACCTAAAATATATTCTATTAGATTTGAATTTTCAAATTGGTCAAATGTTTCTAATCCTAAACTTTTTAAAGAAAAGTAAACTAAATCTTTTGATATACCTTTTGTGTGATGAGTGTCTTTGGTTTCAGTAATATGTTTTATATGAGACCATATTTGATCATAATGATGACCCATCATATGGACAAACGTTGAATAAAATGAATTGTCTGGATTTTCTACTATATGATTGGGAACTATACGAATCAATGAATGTTCGTTTTGTCTGTCAAATAAATCTGCGTTTAATAATTGACCCCCATAATTAGGATAGCTACTTCTTTCATCACCTAACCAAGTTTGAACTTGGGATGATGTAATAGAGTATAAAGTGTGGGGAGATGTAAGTGTGGATTTAGGCCAGGCTAATGCTCCTGATTCATAATATAAAAACCTTTCATAACCATCTAATGCTTTAAGTAAATTTGTCTTTTTAGTTGTAGTTGATTCTTTATCTTCTAAAACAAAAGTTGAAGCTGATGTGGGGCCTTCTATTAAGTTTATTGTGGATAATCGAGTATCATATTGTTCTAATAATTCAACTTTATATTTAAAGTTTTTAACACGTTCTAAGGCACTACCGAAATGTACAAAATTTTCAAAATTATAAGTTGTTTCTTCAGGATTACCTTCAGCGTCACTTACAGGTGTTCTTACAAAATCATATTGAATTTCGGGAACTTCTCTATTTTCTAATTTATTTAGAAGATTTTGATAAGATGAAGTTAAGCTGTATTCTAAAACCTCATCATAATTTTTATATCCTGAGGGTACACTATTATTTAATCTAACATCTATTTTAAAGTTAGGTCCTTTTAAAGGTATACTACTATCTGTAAATTCAGGTAAGCCTAAATCCTGATCTACAATAATTTTACTGGTAATTTCTTCTACTATAGAAAAATTATCAAGTAGGGAAATGTTATTAGGTAAAGGTTCATTTAATTTTATTAATAATTCATTAGTAGAAGGTATTTCATTGAGTAATAAATTAACACCAACAACTGTTTTATCGTCTCCAAAATTTAATATAAAATCTCTTAAAAATGGAGAATTGCTAATTTCATTTATGTATTGTTGAGATGATTGTTTTAAATCTGTATTACTAATGTTATTAGCTATAATTCTTAATTCTGTTCTTGTAGAAGATATAGCTTTAAGTGTAAATGTTTTTACAGATGTATTAAATATTTTTTTACGAAATATATTAAGGCCTAATCTATATTTACCTGTTGTATAGCCATTGTCATTTAATAGAGAAACAGGATCAAAATTTAATTCATTAGGATTAGGTTGTGAATAATCTTGAAAATCAGATATAGATGTTAAAATTTGATCATTTTGATTAAAAATATGGACTTCTATGTAATCTTCAGGACGTCCAAATTTTCTATCAATAGTTTTAGAAACTACAGATCCTAAGGGTAGATCTATCCTTTGTTGTTGTTTTTTTTCTGCTTTAAATTCCATATTTAATCTTTATAAGGCTTTATATCAAGAACAAGATCAACAGGATCAGAGTCACTTTCTTTTATAGTATATGATTTTATACCTGATTTAAATATCCAATCTTTAGCTAAAGATCTTTCAAGTTTACCATCTAATTCATAAGTTATAGTTCCAGGGACAGATTTTGTTCTAAAATAATAATTATTATTTCTTATATTAATAAATTTAATTAATTCAGTTGTAGTAATTCCCTCAGCATTAGTAAATTTAAATGTAATTGTTTCTGCATTTCTTTGATCAGCAGTACCCGTTTGATTTCCATTTCCTGGTTTTGATCCTTGAGGTATTTTTACACGAATATTTACTGATTTAGCCTCAGGTGGAGTAACTGTATCTAAAGTTCCTGAAACAAGAAGTTCAGATACTTGTAATTCTAATTCTGCTATTCTTTGGCTTTGTAATTCTATTTGATCATCTCTAGGATCGATATAATCATCAATGTAATCTTGACTTTGTTGTATAAGTGTAGTATGTGATTTTTCACCTGTTTTAGGAATTTCGTAGAATATCTCTCCATATATAGAAAAGAGTCTATCAACAGTTATAGGATCTTTTGATTTAAAAAATTCAGAAAATGAACGATCTACTAAACCGTCTATAGATTTAGCACTATATATAGTTTTTGTTAATTTTATATTTTCTTCTGCCATTATCTAACTACTTTAAAATGGTAATTATCATCATAAATTTGAGTACCATCATTATTTGTATGTTTAAATAATATACGATAA
>Ga0181398_1000521_pt1 | contig 11469 bp, 22 predicted proteins | sample 21SPOviralmetaG_FD_130127 | JGI IMG/M metagenome (GOLD analysis project Ga0181398, IMG submission 130127) | Marine viral communities from the oligotrophic San Pedro Time Series (SPOT) site, San Pedro Channel, CA, USA - 21 SPOT_SRF_2011-04-29 | ecosystem: Environmental > Aquatic > Marine > Strait...
CCAATGCTTGTGCTTCACAAGGTATCTAAGCAGCCCTGGTCCGGTTTCCCAATTGTTTTCATTACTGGGATTACTAACCCGTGCCATGCGCACGATCAGCTTTTCAGCGTCTGGAGTTGCCCAGACCAATTCAACATTGCTCATGAATAAAGCGCAGAGATCAAACGTTGCAACGTATCTTTTTTAATGTGGTAATGCTTTCTGCAGGAGATGTGGTCTCTATCAACAGGAAGTTCCACCGAATAAAAATCTGTAGAACACACCGTACACTTTTTAACCCGTGTTACAGCTACTTCGTGCGAAGAACGAGTTCCACTGGTTGTTATGGCACCTTTACCTGAGGCACCGCAATTAGGGCACTCCATTATAAAGGCCCGCAAGTGCCGAGCTTTGCCAGCACATGAAGTTTTCTTAAGGCCCTATGGCACCTTTGCCTTACACGTTCTCTAGACATACCCAAGTCTTTTGAAACCTTTATGTAGGTCTGCGGCTCACCACCATCAAAAGCAAACACACGTTCCACGATGGTACGGTCCACGGGGTTTAGGGTCATCAATAATCTGTCAACGGTGTCACTGCAGAAAAGGTTGTCAAGCTTTTCCATGGGATGCTCACCATCAGTAATAAGCTCAACCAAGGTATGTTCTTGAGAATCCAGCCCGGTTCTAGGCTTATCCAAGCTAAGACAGTCTTCACTACGTTCCAGGTACTCCCGCAATCGCTTAGGGGGTGTAGCACAGTACTCTGCACTTTCCTCTAAGGTGGGCGGTCTACCATGTGACAACTCAAATTGAGGCGCCCACTGGCGCAGCTTTGCCAGTATTTCCCCGGCATGGGACGGAATGCGGATCATCCGGTCGTGGTAACTCAGGTAGCGACTAATCGACTGCCTGATCCACCAATAGACATACGTGGACAAGGCGTAACCACGCTCTGGGTCGAACTTTTTAATGCCGTGAGCAAGTCCGATGTTTCCTTCTTGTACAATGTCAAACATTTCTGTGCGCCTGGAACGTAATGTGTAACGTTTTGCAATAGAAACCACAAGCCTTAGGTTGCAGTTGATGAGCTTTTGATAGGCCCGCTTACCTGTCCTAATTTCCTTTTCGGTGGGATTTTCAGATGTAACCCAAACCTGTACCTGCCGCGCCAACAGTATTTCCTGCTCTTTATTTAAGAGCGGATACCGGACAATGTCCTTCAGATATTCACTAAAGCCGTCCATTAGTAAGAAACTTCTACAATGCTTGGCACGTAACCCATGCTGTCTTCGAGGCTACGTGCCACCTGACAAGCTTTTTCAATAGTCACATAGGAGCAGGCGTCTTCTGCTTTGTACGTTAAACAAACACCGTTGTTAGCTGGAAGTTTTTCGTAGTAGGCCGCAAGATACATGGTTTTACCTTGGCTTTTTGTTTTAAGTGCGTAGCGGGTCATCAGCTGGTAAGTAGTAGACTCAGGAAGAGTAGCACAGTACAAAGACTTTTACTCGCTACCTTCAGGAGCTTTACGTGACTTAATACGGCCTTCCACCCGTTTACGCACAGAAGCCCGCCAAGCAGCTTCATCCTTAGCAACTGCCTCGTTGTAAACCGCAGCCGGGTATTCCCGTTCCAATGCTCTGTAGACCGCGTTACGAATCCAGGCGGTGGGGCGTGTACCAGCCTTTTCAGCTAGGTCAAACAGCAATTTTGCCCTATGCGGATCAAGAAGAATCTGCATATATGTTTTATTTCCGTGCCTAATCGCCATCAAGTAGTAGCCCAGTAGATTTTAGTCTAGCATTGTGCTACCAAAGAAGCGCATTATCAACATGCTTACGCCAGCCAGTCTGCTGATCCTTACGAGCTTTTGTGCGTTGTTTACGGCAGCCCCGCCTTATTTCCCTAGCACCTTCAAGGAAATTGGCTGCGCGGAGCAAATCTGCAGTGCTGGCACGCGCTATTTCGTACTGCAAGAACTTCATAACTATCTGCCGCCCTGTCTCCGGTGGCATAGGCAGCATCCATCACTTCCGCAAGACTACGGTAACAACCTGTTTCCTGAGGGCTACGGAAGAACCATCCGTTAAGCGTTCGATAGATGCTGACCATGCTGCGCTACTTATTAATGGATCTCGGACCAACGCTTTCCTACAGAAGGTTCAGCTAGAGGCGGAATATCTCCCAGCCACTTAGCTTCGGCGCTTTCCATTACTTGTTTTAGCTGGTCCGCCCACTGCTGCGCCTTATCTTCACGAACAAGTAAGAGAATTTCATCGTGGATACAAGCTGCAATTTTTACTTCCTGTTCACCAGCTTCAAGAACCTTTGGCCAGAGGTTTCCTAGAGCGCATTTAAGGATGGCCGCACCAGCACCTTGAATTGGAGTGTTGCACCTTACCGTAAGGCGGTTCATGTCACCTGGCAGAAAGCGCCGCATATCAGAGCCTGGGATACGAATTTCGGCCCACCGGTTACTTGCTGTCTTTGATGCGTCTGCAGCATTCTGGTTTTGCCACTGCCTCACACCTGCATAAGTGCTCAACCATTGGTTACGAATTGTTGCAGCGGCTTCAACCGTCATGGTGACACCAGAGCTAGCAGCGTAATCACGCAAGCCTTTAGCGCCTGACCCATACAGCAAACCAAAATTGGCGCTTTTCGCAATCTGGCGAGTGCAGCCAATTGCCTCAGCGGTAACCGTGTGGAGGTCTTCACCAGCCTGGAACGCCTTGGTCATCTTTTCATCCTGCGCCACTGCTGCAGCGAGCCGAAGTTCCATCTGCCCAAAATCCGCATCCACAAGCAGCCAACCATCAGGAGCTTCAACACATTGCCGAAACTCTGTATCACGGGGAAGTTGCTGGTTGTTGGGCTTGATGCAGGACATACGGCCTGATTCCGCTCCAAGCTGGAGGTAGCTGGCACGTACAAAGCCACCTGGGTCCATTTTTTCAAGGATCCCTTCAGCCATTTGACGACGCTTTTCACTTTTCTTCCACGCCAAATAGGTCTGTATGACATGGTGATCCGCAGCGTAATCCTGAAGTGCTGCCCTACTAGCACTAGGCTTACCTGTTTTATTGTCCTTTGGCACTGTCCCCAGAAGTGCTGTGAACTTTTCTAACAATTGCTTGGGACTACTTAAGTTAAAGCCTGCTTCTAGCTTGGTCCCACGGCGAGCATCACCCGTAGCTTTTGGCCTGAGGTTAAACGCTTTCGGCGCCGTTTCAATCTGTTCAATTTCAGCGTACCACTTCTCGTAGTCTGAGTCTTCGTGCCCCATTTGCGTGACAAGGTCTCGAAGCTTTGAAAGTCTTTGAGTATTTGCTGCTTCTCTTGGCAGCTTATGTTCCGCTGGAAGCGCATTATCAAGTTCCCGTAAAAAGTCTCTACCGAGCGCATGAATGTCGTGTTGGTAATCAGTACAAAGCTGCTCAAGACTGGTACGGTTCCAAGGAAGCCCGGTACGCCACATCTGGGCCATAGCGGGAAGTGCTCTGCACTCTAATGTATAAGCTTCAGACAGCCGTGCATTTTGTAGTGCTGCTGTAAGTGGATAGTCCAGCTGCAGCAGCACCTCAACATCTTTAGCGGCATAGACCAACTGGTCTCGACTTAAGACTGGAACGCTCCAATCAGACCGCTGCTGTTCCTTGTCGAGTTCAATTTTGAGAACACGTTTGGCCACATGGGCCAGTCCGTGTCTGAGGTTAGGCGTTCCATTGTGGTGGAGCTTACTGGCAAGCATGGTGCAGCCAATCCGGCCACGCACATAGATGTTATGTTCCTGCAACCAACCAAGATCAAACACTGCATTGTGCGCTAACCAGTAACGCTCACCATTGGTAAAGAACAGTCGGAGTTTTTGCCAGCCATCTGCATCTAGTTCAAAGCAGTCAATGATGACGATAGTTTTACTAACTTCGCATCCCAGCTGGATTAAACGGAGTTTGCCTATTTCAGGCTGTAGCTGGAGCGTTTCAGTATCGAAGGCGATAGAAATGGATGTCGAGATCTTCTGCAGATGCTCGACACCGAAAAACAAGTTGTAGTCAGACATGGGTGGTCTTCAAAGAAGTGTGTATTCAGGAAGTGGGCCTGTCCATTCGGACTCGTGTTGGCCTTCGGGACTGTACCATCCGCTGTCGTCTATACGCCAGCCAGCTGTGCAACGCTTAAGCGCCTTGTAATTTTCCCAAACAGGTTCTTCAGGAAAAGGGTTTCCGTAGTCGTGTTCCCAGTCGTGTTCGCTGATGCCGGTGGGTGTATACCAGCCACCTTCGTCAGCTTCCCAACCTTCTGCAGTGCGCATTTTCCAGAGCTTGTCTTCGTCGGCCATAGCGCGATCAACTTGAGCAGCGTTCACAGCGTAGTTATCGAACCAGGCCGCAACCCGAAGGTTGTAATCTGCGGCATCGCTCTGTGCGCAGCTTGGAACGTTCTTAAGTTTTACGCTTGCAAAGGTGCTGGTGTCAAGTGGGTGTGTAGACATGATTAAAGAGGAAAAGTTTCGTAAGAGGTTTGCAAGAGGTTTTTGATGATTACCTCTAGCTCTGCAACCCTATCATTGGAGTCAAGGTCGCAGACAATTGGGACTTCAGCTGTAACCATTTGTAACCACAGGCTGGGCATTTACGGCCCCGCACAATGCTGCTTTCAAAACGAGGTTTGGTTTGAGTGACCCACCGATCACCTTTTTGCGGTGACCGGTTGCAGTCTGGACAGTTCATGCGAGAGGATCAGTCATCAGTTGTCCTCCTTTTGGGTAATGGGAGCTTCAGAAATCAGCTGTAACAGCGTGTCACGCTGACGGAGGCGGGTGGCGGCTTTGGCGGCGGCGGTGGCGGCGGTGGACCAAGCGGCGTAGGCGGCGGACCAAGCGGCACTAACGGTGGCAGAGGCGGCGGCACTGGCGTCGGTGGCGTCGGTGGCGGCGGTGGTGGCGGCAGCCTCAGGCCATTCCTTACCATCTGCTAACAGATCCATCCCTTCAATGACTGGGCCAATAACCGCTTGAATATCATCAGGAACGGGCGGCAACGCTCGCAGCTCTGCAGCAAGAAACTTCCAGCCGACGGGGCTCAGATCTTTACCGTCACATGCGACCGCCTGGGGAATTGCAGCAAAGAACGAAAGTGCTTCATCCGCTGGCAACCCCTCAAAAATAGATTCGGCAATACGGGTGACCATCAGCGGAATACCGTATTCGTTCTCGATAAATTCAGGATCGTCGCGACCGTTGGCAAGACAGCCGATACAACAGGTCTTGTAAGAGCCTTGCGCAACGCGATCAGCTTTAACGTGAGCAACGACTTCGGATTGAAGCTTTTGAAAGTTTTTAGTAATCACTGGTTGTTCCCCTTTTGTTGTTGTTGTCGATGATCGTCCAAGTCGTCAACCAACTTGCTCATCTCTAAATACCACTGGAAGTTCACATCCCTGCCTGCGTCAATCAGCCTGCCAGCGGCTAACACAAGTTCATGCAACCGTTTGGTTTTCCAAATGTACTCTGGCTCGATTCCAATAGGCGGACGAGAGGGGTTGGATTCAGTCATTGTTGTTCTCCAGTTGGTTGATTAGTTTAAGAAGTTCTTCTTCACTAGCTCCACCAATCAGTCGTTCAAGTTTCTCTTTAGGTGTTTCAATAAACTTCCACCTACGATGGTTGATTTTGCCATAGATAGTCTCATAGACATCGCCACCCACAGCGCCATAGATATCGCCATTGATGTCGCCACTTACAGCGCCATAGATATCTCCATTGACATTGCCATAGATGTGGCCAAAGACAGAGCGGACTCTCCAGCCCAGGGCATCCCCGTGCTCAAAACTAACAAGCTTTAGGACTTCTTCAAGTGTGATTTGTTTGGTCATCAGTTGTTCTCCTGTGTGGTGGGGGTGGTTGAACGTGTCATTCAGGGGGAGAGGCGATGCAGGTGTTTGCGTTTTCTTTGATCAATTCAATCGCTTCACTGATAGATAAATCAGGAAAGTCTCTGATGTCAAAATTTCCAGTGGCTAACCAGAAAACTTCATCGGGGTCACAAAATCCCGTCTCAACATCACGCCAGCCAAAGCCGGTCATTCGATCCACAACTGTGATGGATCCCCATGGTGCGTGATGAGCATGTTGACTATCGCCGTCATACATTTGAACATCGTTAAAAACCAAGTTTGCAAGCTTTTGTGTTAGGTCAGTCATTGGGTGTTGGTTAGTCATGAGATGTAAAGCAGATGAATTGTGCAAGAATGTTGTCATGAAGACGACCACATGCTTGCCATTGTTGTGGAATCCACCACACCGAAATTGCCACCATAATGAGCAATAGCAATGGAATAGTCATTTTCATCAGTTGTCCTCCTGCGTGGTGGTGGTGCGGAAAAACTTGATTGAAACGTTTTCAATGCCTGTTCTCTGGTACTCACTGATACCAGTATGTCCATTGAAGATATAGTCTCCTAAGAGTGTTCTTTCTACCTCTAATAACTCAACACTTCCTTTTTTAATGCCTGAAACAAGTTGACCTAAGAGGTTCAAAGTCTCTTTTTTGTGTTGCTCGTAAAGTGGATCAAGAAAAGTTTTAGGCATCAGCTGTTCTCCTGTGTTGTTGTTGTTGGGCGCGGAGGCGGCTCGGGGCGGCGTACGGCACGGAGTGCATTGGATGCCATTTCTCCAAACGGAATACCCAACAGACTGGGGAGGCTTTTCATTTCCTCACAACACGCATCCAGCTCCTGGTCTGCGCCCATTTGATAGGTACGCTCAGAAATCCAAGACAGCGGGTCCACACAATCCGGCGGAGTGACCAGTGGTACACCGCGAAAGCGCATTGCCAGTCCCGGCGGTGAGGTGATGGGGTGTTGTTGTTGTTCAGTCATCAGTTGTCCTCCTCGGGAATAAAAACAAGAGTAGGTTTTTGACGTTCTTCGTAACGGTGGTATCCAACAAAGTCACCAGGGATTCCATCAACCCATGGCATCAGCCAGTTAAAGAAGTACTCAACCTCCCCGCTGTAATTCTTGAGATCACCTTTGCCGAGAAATGACCATCGCGATAATCCCTTGTCGTATGTCAACGAGTGCACATACGTGAATGGCGTATAGTAACTGCCGTTATTGAATAGCAGCCAACTTCTTTCTGGAAAACTATTAGGCTGCAAGCCTTCGCATAGCTGCCTAAGCGTGTCAATGATTTCTTTTGGGGTCTCTTCCTTTAGATCCACGTTGACGTAGATTTCTGTGTACATTCCCATCAGTTGTCCTCCTGTGTTGTTGTTGTTGGGCGCATTGCTTCCCTGAGTTCTTCGGGGATGTTTACCGCGTCGAGGCTGCTCCCACGCTCGGAGATTGTTTCGTTAAGCCACTCAATCACCTGCTCCAACTGTTCATCACGGCCTAGGTCGTAAGCAGCACGCATGATTCGTCGAGTCGCTGGAAAAGGTTCCTGCAACGCCTGCCAGCTGTCTTTGTTGTCTTGCCAGAGTTGACAGCAGCTTTCATCAGTCAGTGTCATTGGTTTTCCTCCTGTGTTGGGCGCATTGCTTCTCGAAGGTCTTTCAGAAGTTCGTCCTCTTTAATGTAAGCAAGTGAAAAATCATCGTAGAGATAATCATAACTTTCATGAGAGTCATGATTCATTAGGTTTGCTTTCATCCACTCAATCACCTGCTCCAACTGTTCATCACGACCTAAATCGTAAGCGGCTCGCATGTCATCTTCGTCGTAGGGGTTGCTGTATCCAGGCTCGTCACCGTGGATTTTGTCCATCATCTCATCAGTCAGTGGGTGTCGGTCAGTCACTGTTTTCCTCCAGTTGATTGAATGCTTTGAGTAGTTGATCCTTGTCGGCACCTTCGTCGATCAGACGCTTAAGTTTGTCCTTTGGGTTTTCAACGAATTGCCATTCGCGTCCGTTGATGGTGCCACCGACGTTGCCGTAAACACTGCTCATAACATCGCCTATGACACTGCCCACACTGCCATCGATATCGCCTATGACATTGCACCACACACTGCCATAGACACTGGTTTTGACGTGCCTAACTCGCCATGCTCCCGCGACAAACTCAAACTCAACAAGCTTGAGGGCTTCTTCAAGTGTGATTTGTTTGGTCATTAGTTGTCCTCCTGCGTGGTGGTAGTGGTGGTTGAAGTTCGTCGATTGGTTGTTGGTTCTGAGTAGTTAGTGGGTGTTGGCTAGTCATCGTCAAAAGTAATTGGGGGAATAACGCACCAATCGGTGATCCAGGGCAACATGCGTAGCACCTGTTCCTGCGTTGGTGCGTTTGTGTGGTCTAGTGGTTCGTCCCAGAGAATGACTGCCTGACAATGGGCAGAGTCAAACTCAGGTGGATCTAGATGTGTTGCAGGTAAGACCTGAACAGCATCATCAACAATGGCCTGAACAAACAGGGCATCGGATCCTCTGGTGTAGCTGTAGCTGATTAGTTGAGCGTGGGCCATGGTGGGGCTCCGAACTACTTGCTTACAGTAGCACACTATGTCAGGTGCGCCGTAATGCTGGGGAAGAATTCATGCGCGTAGGTGCTCATGACACTGGCATCAATACCAGAATTGAGAGCAATGTCTATGTCGCGTTCCAGTCGGCAGAAGTCCTCGGGCGTGTCGTGGTACAAATCTTCACAAACACTGATAGGCAGCAAGTCCGTTACATACGCCGTATATCGCACAATTGCTAAATAGGGCGTCGGTCCTTTTAGCTCGTAGTACGTGATGGTGGCCCATTCTTGCATTGGACCGCAGTACCTGACACCAGTCTGGCTCAGGAACCAATCATTGAGCATAATGTAGTAGTGAGCATTTTTACAATGGATCCAAACCGTGAATTTGTCTACGAGCGGTACACCCGTAAAATTTCCAGCTGTGAAGACACGAAGGAACTGCAAGAGCTGGCCTGCAAGTTCTTTCGCCTTTACCTAACACAACAGGAAGTAGTGGAAAATCTGATCAAAAAGGGCTGGCTACCCGATTTACCCGATGACTCTGACATGCGCTGATCGTTCTCTACCGGCACGACTCGCATTTTTATTGGCCGCAACCTGCAAAGCCGTTTGCTTAAAGCAGGCCCGTTTTGTTTCTATAGGAATAGCTTTAAGGAGCTTTTGCACTTTAAAAACAAAAAACTCCTCGTCTTCACTGGCCTTTTCGTCGGTTATGTGGGACGACTGAACTCCGTTGCATAGAGAGCTAACCATCCAGTAAGAAAAAGCGGGTGATTCCAACAGATCCCTTAACAGGATGTTTTCAGAAGCTGCGAGGGCGTTTTCGGGCAGATCAAATGTAGGCATGAGTGTAAGTAGCTTTACTAGAGTAGTGGACCGTCAGAATCCTACACGAAGTCCTCGTCAAAGTCACCAGCCAAGAATTTATTTATCAATTTCTTCAAAAAATACGTCCTTTTTACATCAATATCATCCAATTTTGCATCCATACGCTCCACCAAATCTGAAGGCATGTTGCTCACGGTGAAGGTTTGTTTCTGTGCTGGTCCGGGCGTAAGTAACTGCAACTTTTTATTTTCGGACTTAAAAGTGTTGAAAGAACTAATGAGCGTACCAAATGCTTTGTTGTCGTACTTTGTAGACGGTTGCTGTGCAAGTACCCTAATCGTAGTGCCGGGCTCAATACTGGCAATAGTTTCCTGTTGCTGCTGAAGGGGCATATCGCTATGGCAGTAACACCGCATACTTGTAGCAGGGTTATTTAAGCGGTCATATATTTGAGCCGAAGGACTGGTAATTGTACCTTCAATAAACGGGCGCTTATTACTATCAGCAGCGGCAAAAGTTACACAAACTTCAACAGGCAGGCTGTCTGCATACCTCCCCACCTTAAAATTAAGTTCGGTTTCTTGCGACAGCATGTGAAGGCTTGTAAGGCCCTCACATACTACACAGACAAACCTAGATCAGTCGGACCACTTGTTCCAGGCCGCGTCCATCAGGGCGTCTGATTCCTCCTTGGTACGGTCCATCTCCTTCGCGCGGGGATATTGCCCTGAGTGTCCAGTATGGGCAGAACCCGCACCATCACAGGGTTGTGAGGCTGGACAGCCCCCTATATCAGCTGCAATGTGTCCAGGCTCAGTATCCGCACCTAAATCAAGGCTGGACACTTCTTCTTTTCCTGAGGTGCTGTCCACCCTGACATCCGCTCCAGTGGAAGGGGTTTCCTTGGGTGGACACACATACGCAACCTCTCCACACGCGAGTACAGCCTGGTACGTCTTTTTTCCGTACCTACCAACCCCTGGAATCTCAGAAATAAGACCGCGCTTTACCAACCGTTGGAGCGACTTCTGGATAGCAGCCGTTTTTCCGCCCACTACTGGATCGGAATTGAGGTCTGTATTGGAAAATGCACGAGGGTGCCCAATACGAAGCCTCTGGAGCACCTTGTCAGTGATGCTGGAAGGCGATGTATTGCTGTCATCGACCTCTGGTGTGAAATCAGCCACGGAGAAGCTCAGGTCGTCTTCTTGGCGCATGATGAGCGCCGTACCGGAACGACCAGACCTGGACTTCTCAATCGTGATGATTCGGCTGTGCGCTGGAGCGGAACCTTTTTCCACGTCGTCTTTGCTGGGTTTACGGAGTGACCATGTTTCATCGACAGCATCCCGAATGGCAGAGGTGCCACGAAATCCGCCCTGCTTATTGGCGTGGTGAATGATCAGGATGGTTGTTGCAGGGAACAGCACCCCGTTATTCCTAGTCAGCCAGTACAGCGGCGTCGCAAAGTCAGACTTGTTTTCATCGAATGCCCTACCACCAGAGCAACCGATCAACGAGTCAATAACAACAAGCTTTGGCTGGACCTTTTCCATCAGCTTGATGAACTGGGCATAACGCTGGAGCGACCAATCGGTAAGCAGCTTTGTATTGGAGTCCATCGGGTATTCAACTTCTTCCAGCTGCTCTTTGAGCTGGATAAGTGGCTGGTCACCATTCAGCAGCAGCACAGAGCCTTGCTGCACTGGAACGTGCTTCCCACGGACCACAAAGGGTGCTCCAGTAGCGATGTGCTTTGCCAGGGTCCAGGCAGACATGGATTTGCCGTCACCACCAGCGCCATAGATCAGAACAACTGAAGGATGCGGAAGCACATCAGGGATCAGATATTCACGCTGACCCTCTAAATCTTGGAGCGCGGCCACATCCATAAGCCCCTTAGCGCCTTCAAACTGAATCTGGTCAACGATTAGTTTTTCGAGTGCAAATTGGTCCCGATAACCAGCATCAAGGGCCAAACTATTCAGCTTGAAGTTCATTTCAGCGGGGTTATCCAGCTCCAGATAGGACCGCGCTTTTTCAATTACTTCCTCAAAGGACAGCGAAACACGCTGATAGAAAACAGGCTTGGCCTCAACTTCATCAACAACTGAGCCGCAGCCATCACGGGTGAACCTTGCCCGTTCTGGGTCGTAATGATCAGCTAGCCGGATAAGGCTTCCAAAGCCCAGACC
>Ga0181398_1000524_pt1 | contig 11406 bp, 15 predicted proteins | sample 21SPOviralmetaG_FD_130127 | JGI IMG/M metagenome (GOLD analysis project Ga0181398, IMG submission 130127) | Marine viral communities from the oligotrophic San Pedro Time Series (SPOT) site, San Pedro Channel, CA, USA - 21 SPOT_SRF_2011-04-29 | ecosystem: Environmental > Aquatic > Marine > Strait...
ATTCTTATTTTCTGGCTTCTCATCATTAAAATGAACACTCTCTATTAATTTTGGAATTGCACCATATGGTATCTTTAATAACTCATTCTTTATTTTGTCAGTTATATGACTCATATCCTCATCTCCATAATTATTTATTATTATATTGTTTTGAATATTAGTATCACCTACTTTACTGATTAATTCACTTATCTTAGTATACAACATTTGTTTCTCTTTATTCCAATCACATTCAGCCTTTTCAAAACTTTTAATTTTTTTATTTTTAGCATCTAAAATCTTATCAATAATATTTGGGTTTTCTTTACATCTATGAATCTCGTGACGACGCATATGTGCAAATGACGAAAATTTTTTATCACAATAATCACAAGTAAATTTTTGGGTCTTTTTTGGGTCTTTTTGGGTCTTTGCTGGGTCTTTTTGGGTCTTCGCTGGGTCTTTTTGGGTCTTTACCATAATTATAAGATTCTCCGCATCTTGTAAAATATTGTTATGATGTTTCTTAGTTTTTAAGTGTCTCCTATAATTTTGACTTAACGATGTTTCATAATTACATTGTTCACATAAATAAATAGTCATAATGGTATATAATATGAAACAATATATTTTTTTAAGTATTTTTAATCGTTTTTCAATCGTTTTCAATCGTTTTTCAATCGTTTTCAATCGTTTTTCAATCGTTTTCAATCGTTTTTCAATCGTTTTCAATCGTTTTTCAATCGTTTTTTAATCGTTTTATTTTTGTGTTATTTTCTATAATAAACTAATACCTTAATATATAATATAAATTTAATAAATTATAAGAAAAAAAAAAGGATTGAAAAAAAAGACCCAGTAAATTCAACTATTTTGAGGGGGGGGGGGAAGCCAAATATAATAGTTGAAATTTTGAATTTTGAATTTATTAAATTTAACTATCGCCGCCAAAATATTAATACACTCAATAATCCTATAATTATTTTATTTTCATAACCCAATGACATTGAGGGTGTGACACCATCAATTGTAGAACCCAATGTTGAACCTAATGTAGTGCCTATCACATCACCAGTATATGTTAATGTATTTTTTATGGGTTCACCTATATAAATTGATAGTGTATCTCCTATTTTCCATACACCTTGACGATTCTGCTGTGCTTTCAACTTTTCCTTCTCTCTATTTAAAATTATATTTAATTTTGTTCTAGATAATGTTATATTTGTCAAAAGTTCCATATTGTCTAATGCACTAATATATGTATCAAATAAAACATCAAATTCTATCAATTCAATGTTAATAACGAAGTCATTCATATTAATAGATACATCTATTGCAGCATTAACCAAATCTAAGATTTTTAATATAACTGTTAAACTTCCACACTCTATTTTTTCATCTTTACACATCAGTTTTTTTTCAGTTATGATAAAATTTCTAACTTCTTCTTTTATTTTATATAAATTTATATTTGTTTTATTGATATATGACACCTTAAATCTACAACTAGGCTTATTAGAACCACTTATAAAACTATATTTTTCCTCCAGTGACTCACACATATCATGAACTACTCTATTTCCGTGATTTATTTTTTTTATCATCTGTATAAGTTTTGTTTTATCATAATTTACATCAACTGAACTATTACTTCTATATGTAACTTCAGTGCTAAATGAACTAATTGACAATAATGGTAACAAGTAAGAGAGCATTGTAGCTAAAGTTAAATAAAAAATATATTTATTTTTATTTTCAATTTTATATAATTTTATGATTTAATCTAAACTCTAACTCCACGCACCTTTAACTGACCACCCCGCCTTGCGAAAATTTCATCTACAATTTCTGCTGTAATATCTTCGCGATGTCGTGCATTACTCTTTAGCTGGTGCTTAAAATCATCACTTACCTTTGTATGAACTGGACACTTTTCCAGCCGAGAAATTGCCGTCTTGAAATGTTCCCTAGAATCAACATTATTTGGAATATAATTTGGGTCCTCGTGTGTTCTCATAATAGATGCACCATATAGCACATCTCCATTAGAAGACCTACCCTTCAAAGCAATGAAGATATGTCGTGGATCATCTCCTGCCAAATAATACTTCAACCGACGCACTGTCTTCAAATTACGTGTTTCTGGACTCACCTGATAATCATCATCTGACAACATTGAGACTGTATCACTATTGGTATCACTAAAATCGGATTCCATATTTGTGCGAGGTCCCTTGCATCCAGCTCCATGACACATCTGGTGGCGAATTGTTTCCATCAATCCATCATCAGATAGGTCAGGTTCAACTACAATATTAACTGGACGAATTGTAAATCTACGCATCGCTGTATTTTCGTGCTGCTCAATCCCATAATCATCTAGAGGACCATCAGTTTCACTCATCCGGTGAATTACTGCCGCATACTTTAGCGAACCACACATTGGATAGTATTCGTAGTTGATACAAATTTCGCGATTTCCATCCTGAAGCCAAACATTATTTCCAGAGTAGACATTGTTTTTACTAAACAAAGGAGTGAAAGGCATTTTGAACTAAGTTTTTGTAAGAACCGAGTGAGGGAGTGAACCAGAATTACTGAATATATAATACAAAAATAAGGTATCAATTTTATATGTTTTATTAATAATTCAAATTATAGATATTTTAATAAATCGGTTATATTTTACAAGTGCCCCACACCCCGCATATAGTCTATATATTCTCTTTTAATTTTGTTAGATTGACTACTAGTATCTGAAACTATATGAATACTATATATTGAAATTATAGAACCAATCCCACCAATCAACACCTTATTTAACGGAATCATCATTTACATATTATTTTTAGAATAAATTATAACTCAATTTTAATATCCCCACACCCACCCCACATAGATTCTATATCTATATATCATAAATCGGTTATAAAATTAATAGGCTATCTATAGACATTACCTTATATCTTAAAATAAAATTGATTTAAAAAAATGACTTAAAATAATAACAACTTTCTATTCAATCGCGACTACTATAAACAACTAAGATGGCTTTTGCAAGTGCTATTCATGATTCGGCAAATTATACGACTGGTGCTAAGGGTGCCATTATGAAGAAGACGTCTGGAGATTCACGTGTTGACTGTTTCACGAATTTTTCAAAGGATACAGATATAGATAAGATTCGTAGTGGTGTAGAGCAGATGATTAAGGAGGCTGGGTTTGTTCGGGGCGAGGATAAGGGTCAGTATATTGCAGATGTATTTAAGCTTTGGGCCCATAAGCGACACGCTCGTGAGGGTGAGAAGGAGAAGCTACTTGCTTATCGTTATTTCCTGGTTCTATATGACAATTTTCCCAAGACTTGTGTCCAGATTGTAACCGAGCGTCTGTTTGGTGAGATTGGATACTGGAAGGACCACCTTCTCATTTGGGGTCTGATTATGGATATGGAGATGTCTGACCGTGCACGGTTTGGCAAGTATGACCCACTCATCCAGTCTTTCCGAGATACATTTCTGGCACAGCGTGCAGATGATCTCAAGGCTCTAGATACTTTTGTTACACCACGTAGTATCCGCAACATTGATACTGATGTGCTTGAGACCATGCTTACCAAGGATGGTGCAAAGGTTCCACAGCTCACTTTTGTGGGTAAGTATTGTGTGCGAGAGCGGTCTTCTGAGAACAAGCATCTATACTGGTTTACAACTCTTCCAGATGGGACTCTAAAGAAGCAGTCTCACGTATCTTATATGATTCGCGGGTCTCTTAAGATTCGTAATCGCCAGAATGGGACTTACGAGGAGTTTCCTAGTGAGAAGGATGTTCCATTTGGTGCTAAGAAGGCTTGGCGAACTCTCAATGCGAAGCTTAATGTGGCACTAGATGTCCCAGAGGTTAAGGCTTGTGCTAAGCGATTTGCTGATATGGACCCTACCAAGTTTCCAGGTCAGTTCAAGATTCGTAATGCCAAGGCACTACTTAACGAGAAGCTAAAGATTAAGCCTACTGATTATGAGGAGGAGACTGGTAATCGGCATCCAGATGATCCTGACCGTGTAGCTCTTCGTAAGAAGATGCGACAGATGTTTACGGACCCATCTAAGATGAATGCAGATCAGATTTTCCCACATATTATTGCTAACAAGGCAACCAAGGCTTCCAGCACTGCTATGTCTGATATGCAGCAGGCACTCTGGGATGCGAAGGTAATGAGTGGTCTGGAGCGTCTAGAGGAGACTCGGCAGAAGATTGCTGCTGAGCTTGAGGCTGCTGGAGCGACAAATGAGCGTATCAATAGTGCTCTTGCAAGTGGAAATATCATTGGTTGTGCTGATGTATCTGCTTCTATGACCTGGGTTGATAATGAGCCAAATCGTCCTCTTGATATTGCAATGGGTCTGGTGTGTTTTATTTCACAGATTGCTTCACCAGCATTTCGTGATACCGCACTTAGCTTTACTTCACAGCCAAAGACATTCTCTTTCAAGCATCCTTCTGGGCGTCCTATGACTGTCAAGGAGCGTATGGATGAGATTATCAAGTATAGTGGTGGTTCAACTAATTACAAGGGACTTCACGAGGAGTGTCTTCGTCTATGTGAGCGAAACAATGTGCCAAAGGATGAGGAGTTTGTCATTTATGTTGCTACAGATGGTGACTTTGACACAATGGATAGCTCAATGAATCCATCTCGCTCATATTATTCTTCTGTTTCTGGACGATACGTTCAGCAGCAGACTTCAAAGACACATCCTTGGGTTACTGCACACGCGCATCTAGAGAAGATGTGGAAGAATGCGGGTCGTCGGATGCCTATCATCGTATATCATAATCTGAACTCTAACTCGAATGGTGTTCAGGAGGATAAGAACCACAAGGGTGTCATTCTACTTTCAGGTCGCTCAGATACAGTCATCAAGTATGTGCTATATGGAGAGTGTGCAGAGGAGACAACTAAGATAGTAGATGGTGTAGAGGTTAAGGTGCGAAATATTGACCCATATACAATCTTCCGTAAGGCGATGGATGATGAGCATCACGACCATCTAGATAATATTCTCCGTAGTTCAAGTGAGGGCCTGCTTTCTTATTATAAGTAAACCTAATAAAAATAAATAAAATAAAAAAAAAATATTATATAAATACTTAAACATATCTCATATTTTTTATTTTAAAGATGTCATATACACTAACAGAAACGTGCGATCCACACCAACATATATATACTAAATATTATGAATCTAAATATAATGTTACATTAGGATATTTATCAATGCTTTTCATGCTTAATTTGTTCCAATATTTTATGTATACATTGTATTTTTATAGATATAATGATTTGGCGAATCACGTAACTATTTTACTAAAAAATATAAAAGCTAAATATAATATATTTGAAGATGAAGATATTAGAAGATTAGATATACAAAAATTACAAAAATCGTTAAATACGGATATAGGTGTATATGAAAATGATTGGTGTCTTACCAATGAACCTATTGCCAGCTCTTAGGTAAATTATATTTGCAATTACTCATATTTTTTTGTTTGGTAGTCATATAGATTACTATTATTAATGTTATTATACGACTTATACCAATATAAGCCAATTTTTTATTTTGATAAAATCCAAAATATGGGATATTATAAAGTTCTATTATAATACTACTAATTAATACCAAAATTAATAGTATATGAGCTTTATATAAATTTTTTCTTTTCAACATTTTAGGTTGTGATTTAAATGTGCCGTCATTTCTTATTGGTTTTGGTGTCATAATATACATATTGATAAATCCTACAATAGGTAAAATATAATACCAATATTTTGAAAGAAGTGGATACATAGTATTAGTATAATAAATCATTAAGAGATTTAACAATACTATCATATATCCTAGAAATGTATATAATCTATAGTAACTAATCTTAATATCATATATACTTATTGCAGGAACTGTGCTATATTTAATTCTACTATTTTTATATATTATCGGGGAAAATCCAAATATATACAATATGTGAATCCATATTATTAATTGTAAATTTATCATTATTATATACTATTATATTATATAATGGTTTTTTTATCATCTGTAATTTTATTATTAAATAATAGCAGAATAACTGAAAATTTTAAAAACACTATTGATTTAAATACTAAAAATATTATTATTAATAATTCATATATAATAACATATCTAAGTAGTCTTCTATTATTTACTACTATCCCAGCAGTTCTCGTAGCGGTCAATTGTAATCCTAAAAATCCTATTTTTTATGGACTACTTGCATTTATATTTAGTGATATATATCTTCTACAATGGTCTATTAAGAAATTTATATTTAGATATGGAAATTATTGTAAATTGTAATTATTGTAATTATTGTAAATTGTAAATATTATAAATATTTACTAATTATATACAATGGTTCTTGTTTCCTGGCTAATTTTTAATAAACTATTTTATCCTGAACAACTTAGAAAATTTTCTAATGAATTAACTAAAAAAAATATGAATACAAAAGAATATAAACACTCAGTTACACTCAATACATTATGGTTCTGTGTATTATGCCTATTTTTACTATTTAATTTAGTGCCCGCTATTTTAATAGCATCTAATTGTCACAATAATTCACCAGGACATTTAATAACAGCATTCTTCTTTAGTGATATATATGTATTCCATTATGCTATACAAAAATTTATATTCAATCTTAGAAAATGCTAAACCTTTTTTTCTTAGATAATTATAATGAATCCATATCAATGTTATTTACATACTTGGTATTCCCTATTTCCACAAAATATAACAAACAAAAAATATGTATATCAAATTAATATTATTCATATTATAGGGGTTTTATTAATACAAGTTGGACCCTTACTACCACCCAAATTTATGCCATATTATATCATATATTTAGCTATATTACTATCTTCTTACGCATTACTTAATAATAAGTGTTTTATGACTGTATTATCAAACCACGTTTCTCATAATAATTTTCAACCATTATGTTTTACACTAAATAATGCACAATATATTATGATAGCATTGATTTTTTATGCTATACTATGTATTATATATCCAAAATATTCTCTATTCACAATAATTGCCTCCTCTTAAGGGGTCTACACATTTAATATGTTTATATTGTTCTATATATTTATCAACAAATATATCACTTCCATTATTATTAAGATAGTATATAACTAAATAACCTAATCCATATATTAAATCTTCTTTTGTATTTCTTGTCATAACTACATCTGATATACCCATTCGTATTGCAATATTATTACAAGCATGAATAATTGCTATATGATCTCCTTGATATATTTGTGGCAACTTTAATAATAATTCCTGAGATTTCTCTATTAATTTAACTTCATCTAATAATGTAAATAATTCACAATAATACAATAATACGTAATAATCTTTAATAGAAAGAGTTTTGTTTTTAAGGTAAATATATTTATTATAATAGGTTTCTAATAATTTCATCCAAAAATGACTATTGATATCTTTAAGCAAATCCAGATAGATATTATTTTTCTGACAATATTCAAATATTTTATTTGGATTTTTAATTTTTAAAATAATATTTAACATAATTTTGATATTATTTATTTTTTTATCTTTATATATATTATAAAATGTTTAGTTCATCCCAGATTTCAAATGTTGTTGAAAACACAATTAAAAGAAATAATTCTAATGTTGCTGATACCGAAAAAGCTAATGTAAGTTTATCATCCCTTGCAATCGCCTTATTATTAATGCTTTTGCTTAATATCGTAGTTGGTCCATATTTATGGAACAATGTATTAAGAAGATTAGTTCCTTCACTCAAGGTTGCCAGATGGTATGAAACTGTCGCCTTGGCCATCTTGTTTGGATTAATTATTCCTCACTAAATTTTAAAATTTAATTTTTCTCACTTTTAAATTAATAGTAAGTTATTACCTTAATATTTTACTATTTTTTTGACATTAAAGTATTTAATTTTTAAGTAATTGACAAAAATATTAAGAAATTATATATATGGAAATATATGGTCCTTATATAATTGGCAGTTCTATCTCTTCTATTATTGGTGGTATTTCTTATTATTTATTTTCTGATAATTCTCAAGAAACTAATGTTTTACAAGAAATTGATAATACAGATAAAATAATTAAAGAAACAAATTTAGATAGTCCTAATATACTACACGAATATTCATTTATTGATAAATCATTACAAGAAAAATATTATTATTCAGATAAATATAAAAAAAATCTAGGTATTTCTACAACTAATAAATTTGAAAATATTATTCAAATATTAAACAATGAATGTAATAGAAAAGTTAAAATGCCAATACTAAATAATAAAAAACAGAGACAAAAAATATTTAGATATATAAAAGACTATGAATCAATAGGACATTTCCAATTTATTAATAAATATAAAAATTAATATTTTTTATTTATATTTTTAGTATTTAATACAATTATCATTTTTTACATATATTAAAATTATAAATCAAATCTAAATCTATATGTTTATATTTACATTTATTTCCTCTACAACAACTATTAAATAAATGATCCCTGCAAAACTCATTGAAATTCCAATGATATACATCAGTTATAATTCTGCGAAATATTGCAATTTTATCATATTTAACAATTGTTACTATTTTATTACCACGCACATACCAAGAAACATAGTTTCTATAATCATAATATTTGAAACAACCATTATCTTTAACATATGGTAACTTAGAAATATCTGCGATTGTTATTTCCTTGTTATTAATATAATATACATCTCCTGTTTTTGTAATATTTATATCTCTTTCTCCTTTTCTACTAAGTGCGTGTGGAGTTAAGACAACATTTGAAGTTGAATTCGTGATAACCATAATTTGAAAGTGTTGAGCGGTTGATTAGTTGCAAACTTGTTAATATTTTTCTTAAATAAAAAGGCATATCAATTTTATTTGCTTACAGCTTCACCTTTTTCTTCTACTAATTTAATGTCTATTTCACCATAACCAAAACATTCTACTATATATTTCTTTTTTATTTCTTTTATTGGTATATTTATATTTTTATTAGTTTTACCATCTTTGTTTGGTTTAATCATCTAATATAATATAAAAAAATATTTATATTTAAATATTTAATTTAAATATTTATTAATTTAATAAGTTAATTATTTAATTATACCATTACTACCTTTTCTGGATTACATCTAGCCCAATCAGCACACAATCCTACTAACCTTAGATAATCTGTTCTCTCATACATTACCATATATCTTTCAAACTGTCGCCCATCAACATTAATACATATATTTCTAGTAGTTTTTCTATTCTTAAAATCTGAATCACTATTATAAATATACTCACAAAAACTATCAATATTTTCATCACTAATACGCCCTCCTAGAGTTACATATTTGAATATATCCAAGATATCTAAATAGTCAACTGGGTCAGTATATGGGTCAATGCTTGATAATGAAAAGTTGAGCTCTTGCTTAAATCCATCAGCAGAATGCATCTTACAACAGTGATATTTTGTATCTGTAGGAATACTAGTTACAAGTGGTTTATCTTCTGGGATACTAGTTGAAAGAGGTTCAACTATAATCTGCTCTTCTGAAGGAACAACCTGTGCAAAACGAACCTTTGGATTTGTAAGCCACGGGTCTCTACATATCGGATTTGAAGCCCACTCTGGAACATTCCAAGATGTATCTATTGTGGTAATCCCTGGCAACTCAGGAGGACCTTGATTGGTGACTGGAACCGTGTCACCAACCTTAACATCAAAATCATCACACCATTCGTCCATTGCTATTGTTCTGTTTAATTAATTTTAATGATTAAATCTTAAATCAATTTTAAAATAATAAAAAAAAAATAAAATAATTAGTAAAACTTACTAATTGTAAAAATACAAAATATTGATAAAATCTTAAATCATAATAATTCATCCTTGATATTATAAATATCATTACCTATTATCAATGCATTATATAAATATAATACATTATAGGTTAAGGAAATAAGTTATATTTAATGTTCATTAAATAATTTGATTTTTAGATAGACCCAATAGGGCTTGAACCTATGACCTCCCGCTTATTAGGCGAGCGCTCTACCGACTGAGCTATGAGTCCTTAAAAAAGTAGTCTTTTCCTACAAGTCAATGTGAATACTATACCCATCCACATAATCCACACAAGTGAACCTTTTTTTTTTATTTTTTTTATTTTTATTTGTTTATACAATATAAATATGATGCTAATATAATGCTAAATATGATGCTAAATATGATGCTAAATATGATGCTAAATATGATGCTAAATCTAATGCTAAATCCAATGCTAATCTGATGCTAAATATGATGCTAATATCATGCTAAATCCAATGCTAAATATGCTGCCGTTAATCCGTCGTTAATCCAATCCTACCGTTAATCCGTCGTTAATCCAATCCTACCGTTAATCCGTCGTTAATCCATTCCAATCCGTGTGCGTCCGTCAATACAAGTCTGTTGGTTATTGCTTACTACAATACCGTTTCCAAAAATTCTTTATTCAATATTCTACTACTTCATATCTCGTTTGTCAGATATAAGCTAGAATATATTAGCCCCCTTGTGTTCACTTGATAAACCAAACTGTGGGGATTTTGAGCCAGTTTGCAACCCGATACCTACCTACAATACAAATGCCCCAATATTCAAAACTGAGGGGACTTTGAGCCAGTTTTCAACCCATCCTTTCGGATATGCCTCCTGATATTATCTAATTATCATATATTAAACTGAGAGGACCTTGAGCCAGTTTACAACCTCTTATGATGGTGTGTCATTATCCTGTTTACCACCATCAATTATAATTATTATTAAATGTTTATATGCTGCATATATTCTTAAATTATGTGGGAAGGCAAGTGAATACCACCAGACCCTTTATTATTCATAAAGATACGCGATCCTTAAAACCACATAACATAATCAGAATATTCTTCACCAATTCTTTAAAAAATCCATTTTTAAAACTAAAAGTTTAAATGCTGTGTGCAATCCTATTTATTTAAAATATCCATACATATTTAAATACGAATTACCTGAACTCGTTACGAGTAATTGATTCTCAATTAAGAGACATACTATTATTAATTATTAAATGCTGTATGTAATCATTATATGATATATATAGTTTCTATCCTAATTGTGGACCTGGAAATATATATAATCAAAAATTCAGATTACTAAAGCCTATATTAAGTTAAATCCTTAATAAAGGCATAATAGCAGAAGTAGGTTTCGATCCTACGACCTTTGGGTTATGGGCCCAACGCGCTTCCACTGCGCCACTCTGCTTTTATTTACATTAGTATAATGTTAGA
>Ga0181398_1000525_pt1 | contig 11400 bp, 6 predicted proteins | sample 21SPOviralmetaG_FD_130127 | JGI IMG/M metagenome (GOLD analysis project Ga0181398, IMG submission 130127) | Marine viral communities from the oligotrophic San Pedro Time Series (SPOT) site, San Pedro Channel, CA, USA - 21 SPOT_SRF_2011-04-29 | ecosystem: Environmental > Aquatic > Marine > Strait...
GCTCAACCTGGAGATACAATTAAGGTTCGTCCTGGACGATATGTCGAGAATAATCCAATCGGTCTTCAAAGAGATATATCAATTACAGGAGAGGATATAAGACTAGTTGCTATTGAACCACAAAATACTAATTTGGATGTTTTCTGGGTTAGAAGAGGATGTTTAATTGAAAATTTAAACTTCTCTGGTGCAACAGTTGGTGTAACGCATACTGGTGGTGCAGTTGCTTTCCCAATAACAGGGCAAACTGCAAATAGTGGATATACTCCCAGTGGACCAGCAAATCAAGGTGACACTGGTAGGTGGAGATCACCATATATCAGAAACTGTACCAATTTTATGACCGGAAGTATTGGTATGAGGATTGATGGTAATGATGCTACGGGAACACCGGATGGTGCTAATTTGAAGTCTATGGTCTGCGACTCATTCACTCAGTATAATGAGGCAGGTATTGGTGTATCATTGACTAATAATGCTTATGCTCAGTTAGTTTCCATCTTCACAATTAACTGTGATATTGCAATTTTTGCTGGTAGTGGTGGACAATGTGACCTCACAAACTCTAACTCATCATTTGGTAATTTTGGATTGGTTGCTGCCGGTCTTGGTTCAACACAATTTACTGGTAAAGTAAGAGATTCTGTCATACCAGGAGATAACTCTGATGTAGTCGTTGGTAAAGGTGTGACTGATACGGATGGTGATTCTAGAAGACCGTTTGATGGACAAGCATTATACTTTAAAATTGATTTATCTAATTATCCAGATGTTCCTGGGGCAGAACAAGCAACAGGAAGAATTACATCACCATTACAAGAACTTTCCAGTATTAGGATATTAAATGGTGGTGTTTCAGGACAATTCAGTCAGTCCAATCCACCAGATATTTTAATACGAGATAATGATGGAACTGTTTTACCTAAAGGACCACAAGGAATTATAGCAGAAGGAAGTGCAACTGTAAGTGCGGCAGGAACTATAACTGCTATTGATGTCATTAATTCTGGCAGAAATTATCTATCAACTCAAAATATAGTTGTAGATATTGATGGAAATCCTGCTTTATCGGGATTCGCAACTGCCGTAATGTCTCCAATTTATTTTACTATTTCGGAGGCAACTGATAATCGTCAAGATCCTGCAGGAATTACAACAATTACATTCAATGAATTCGTTCCTTATGAATTGTTCCCGGACGATCCATTTACACTACAAAGAATTAGTCGTATCTTAACTAGTTCTCATTCTTTTGAATATGTTGGTTCCGGCACCAGCATAAATACTTCGTTACCTTTTGAAGGTGCTCTTTCTATCAAGGAAAATGAGGTTGTCGCTACAGACGGTGCTCAAATTCCATTCACCTCTACAGACCAAAAAGGAAATTTTGATATTGGTGAAGGTATTCAAGTTGATCAAACAACATCTACAATTAGAGGAAGAGATTTTAGTAAATCAATACAGGCAGAAGTAACTCCACTCATACTTGCGTTGAGATAATATGGCAATAGCACCACTTAATAAGTTTATTACAAAGGCAGTGCCCATAGCACCAGGGGAGCAAATCGTTTACGAAGCTCCGACTGGTGTTTCTTCCATTATTTTATATGCTTCTATTGCTAATGTTGGGGTCAATACTTATCCAACATTTACTTTTACACATAGAAGAAAAAGCACAGCATCAAAGACATCAGGAAATACTAGAGATACTAGAGTTATAAAAAATGCAGAGGTTCCACCACAAGATTCTTTGGTGGTTATTGATGGTCGATTAGTTTTGGAAAGATCAGCACTATTACGAGATTCTATAATAGTTCAAGGAGTGCAGTCAGGAGTAGTTGATATAAATTTTGTTGACTATGATCATACAACAGGTATTACGACAGTACAGACATCTACTCCTCATGGATTTGAGGTAGATGATGAAGTAACAATGAGTGGAATTGCTTTTAGTTGTGCCTCTTATACTGGAGGATTGACAACATCTATATTCCCAGAACCTCAAAGATCTTTTGTCGTTGATGGTATTACTGGTACTGTCGGAACCTCACTTACATTTACCACAAATTCGGGTGTAGTTTCTGGAATTGGACATACATATGTTAGTGGTGGTAAAGCTGCTCCGTTACAAATGGAACTAATCATGAGTATTCTGGAGAATAGCACAACATAAGAAATATGCCAAAGTATATATCGGGTCGTTATAAAAAAACTCCTCAGTCTGGATTATCTTCTGATAGATATAGATATTTGTCACCTAGTGATTCTGAACCAGATCTGGGTGATCCTTTAAGTGGACCGTCTATTTACGATCCAAGTACACTTCCATCCGGACAACAATATATTCTCGTCAATATTGAAGGGCAACCCGCAGGAAATAGATTTTGGATTCCCAATCAAGGTGGAATTATTCCCGGAAGTCTTAGTATTTTTGAGGAAGGAACTCTTGTAGGTGGACTTAGTAGTACAACACAACTAAATTTTGTAGGTGAATCAATTACCGCAGAAGGTGTAGGTGGATCTAATCCTGGTGTTGCCGTAACAATAACAGTCGCACCTCCAGGAAGTCAGAATGAGGTTTTATTTGTAGGCACAGGAGGAACTGATTTTGCCACAGATACGAGATTTACATTTGATAATGGATTGTTTGCTGCCGGTGATAGAATAACTGTAGGAACCGGTGGGACGGTTATTACAACAACTGGTATTGGTTCGGTTGGTATTGGGACCATAAATCCAACTCAAAAATTACATTTAAATGGTAATTTTAGAATCACAGGAACAATTTATGATTCTACTAATCAACCAGGAGATACTAATGATATACTGGTAAAAAATGCAACCGGCGGTCTTTCATGGGTCAATCAAAATGTTGTTACTGCAGGTGCTGGTGGAACTATAGGACAGATTCAGTTTCACAATAATGCAGGACTTGTAGACGGAGCAAATAATTTTTACTTTGATTTTAATAATAACAGAGTTGGTATTGGAAGCACACAACCAACACAGTTATTAGATGTTCTTGGTATATCCACATTTAATGGCGGTGTTTTTATTGATACTGTAACTGCAAGTGAAAATTCAACTTTTAAAAAGAATTTAACTGTTGATGGAAAATTAGAAGTAGATGGTCTATCAGATTTAGATGAACTCATCGTTGCAGGAATTTCAACCTTTAACGCAAATATTGATGCTAATTTTGATTTAGATGTAGATGGAACAACAGATTTAGATGTATTGAATGTTGCCGAAACTGCTACATTTTCTGCTAATATCGATGCTAATGGTGGATTAGATGTTGATGGTCACACTGAACTTGATAACGTTAATATTTCTGGTATTGCCACTATAGGAACACTTGATCTCAATTTACTTCAACTCAATAATTTGACAGTTACTGGAGTTTCAACTCTTGCTAACGTTGTAGTAAATACAAACACTATAAGCACTAAATCAGGAACAGGAAATTTAATTCTTGATTCGGATAGTGCTGTTCAAATTAATGACCCATTGCTTGTAAATGGAACCACCGAATCTACGGGTAAAGACAGTGGTTCTATTATTACTGAGGGTGGTATTGGTGTAGAAAAAAGTGTAAATATTGGACTAAATTTAAATGTAGGTGGTGCAGTATCATTTACCGGAGATGGATCTGGTGTTGATGTTTCTCTTGCAGGTGCTGGTGGTATTACGACTACTGGTGGAGATTTATATGTTGGTGGCAATTTGTATGCCAATATAGTGGCAGATGATCTTGCTGGTGGAACCGCAGGAGATCTTGTATATCAAGATGGTCCAAATTCCACAACATTTTTGGCAGATCCTGGATCATCTGGTGATGGTTATCTTTTAAAATGGGATAATGGCAATACTAAACCAGCGTGGATGGATCCTGCAGGTCTTCCCCCAGGACCCTCAGGACCACCGGGACCACCAGGTCCAGCTTCAACAACACCAGGACCACCGGGACCTTCAGGTGGTGATGGACCACCGGGACCTTCAGGTGGTGATGGACCACCGGGACCACCAGGTCCAACTTCGACGACACCAGGTCCACCAGGACCACCAGGACCAACTTCAACGACACCAGGACCACCGGGACCACCAGGTCCAACTTCAACAACACCGGGACCACCGGGACCTTCAGGACCACCAGGTCCACCAGGTCCATCTGCATCTAGTTCAACAGCTTCGATAGGTACTATCGTCGCATGGGCTGGTTCAGTCGCAGATATTCCTACTAATGAATATCAACTTTGTGATGGGGGATCAGCACAAACAACAGAACTTCAAGCAATTACTGGTGCCAATGTACCTGATTTAAGAAATAGATTTATTGTTGGTGCCGGATCTGATAGTGGAACCGGACAAACATTTAATGCTGCTACTGGTGCAACATCTGGACTTTTTGCTCCAGATCAAGAGGGTGGTGAAGTTGCTCATCAATTAACTATTGGTGAGATGCCAACTCACAACCACTTTGATACTACTACAGGTGGACAAGCGGGTCCAACACAGTGGGGATTTGATGTAGATGGTAATAATAGTGCTAATAGGGTTCTTACTGATGATGGTCCACCATTTAATAATATTGTAGGTAATTTGGCTAGAGGTGGAAATACTTTCCACGAGAATAGACCACCATATTATGCACTTTGCTTTATCATTAGACACACCGCAGGTAGTGGTGATGGTGGTGGTAGTGGTGGTAGTGGCGGATCCACTAAAGCAGCAATTTTATATGAACAACAATCTTCAGGAACTAATGGTGGTGCTTTCAATAGTGGATCATGGGTCGATAGAACATTAAATATCGAAATTGATCCAGAATCTTTTGTTACTTTTAGTTCTAGCAATAATTATTTTGCACTAGATTCTGGAACTTATAAGATAAGTTGGAGTGCTCCGGCACATGCGGTAGATAAACATAAGTCAAAATTGCTTTATGCAAATAATACCAGTTTTACCAGTTCTACCGATATATTTGGAACTTCTGAAGTATGTACAGATCCCTTACTTGAAAATAACCTCCTGGTGCAAACCAGATCTTTTGGTGAAACAATAGTTACCATCACCGAAACAACTTATTTTAAAGTTCAACACAGGTGCACAGATACAAGATCCACAAATGGTTTTGGTGTTGCTTTGGGTGTCGGAGATGAAATTTACACTCAGGTAGTTATTCAAGATTTGAGTTCTGGTGGTTCTGGAATAGGAACAGATAATTATGTTGATGGTGTCTCATTTAGCAGTGACACTCTTACCTTAACAAGAACAGGTTCCTTAACAGATTTAACCACGACAATAAGTCTTGCTGGTATTGGTGGAACCGATAAATTTACGGGTCTTACAGATACTCCTGCAAATTATACTAATCAAGGTAGTAAACTTGTTGCCGTAAATTCTGGTGCTAGTGCATTGGAATTTATAGATGCATCAACAATAGGAGGTCCATCGGATAAAATTCAAGAAGGAAATACATCAGCAGAAGTTGTAGATACTGGTACTGATGGACACTTTAAAGTATTAACAGAAGGAACAGAAAGGTTCCGCATCAAACCAACAACCAATACATATGCTGATTGTGATGATATAACTTTAAATGCTGGAGGTGGTGTTGCTACTAGTAATAATGTAACAGGTGTGATTAATCTGGGAAGTTCTTATTCTAGTGATGGTACTGGTAATGATCTTGGTGCAGGTAGTGGACATTGGAGTGCTGTAAAACTTCACCTCTGGAAGGATAATACTGCATCATCAAATAAAGATACAATAAACAACATATATGGTTTAGGTGTCAGTAATGGATGTATGGAGATACAAACTGACGCAAATTTAGTATTCTTTGTCGGAAATAATGGTATTCCCGGAAATGATGGTTCATATAATGGATCAAGATTAGAAAGACTTCGTATTGGAACTAATGGACAAATTGGTCTTAGTGGTGCTAACTATGGAACTTCTGGTCAAGTATTAACTTCTAATGGTGCTTCAAGTGCTCCTACTTGGCAAAATGCTTCTGGTGGAGGAGGCGGTGGTTCTTATGGGAACTCTGACGTAGACTCTCATTTAAATCAAGGAACTGCTTCTACTGGTGAAGTATTGAGTTGGAATGGTTCTGATTATGATTGGGTTGCTCAATCTTCTGGTGGAGGAGGCAGTGGAGGATCATCAGACCCTGTAGGTACTATTGTCGCATGGGCAGGATTAGCAGCAACTATTCCTAGTGAGTACCAACTTTGTGATGGTGGTGTAGCATCAACATCAGCACTTCAGGCAATCACCGGTTCTAATGTTCCTGATTTAAGAGATAGATTTATTGTCGGTGCATCTAATAGTACTGGAGATAATACATATCCAGGTCTTTCTCCTAATGCCACACCTGGTGGTAGTGCTAATGCCGTTCTTATAGGTCACTCTCATGGAACATATGGATTTGAGTCTGGATATAGACATGTTGTGAGAGCAGGGGTAGATGCAGGTTTTGATTGGGATTCTCACACTTCTAATCCTAATGATGCACATTATGATGCAAGTTCACGCACTGATGCAACAGGTCAAACTAATGCTGGTGCTAACTCAATCACACAAACTGGAACCAATGCAAACCTCCCACCATATTATGCTCTTTGCTACATCATCAAGCACACTGCAACATCTGGAGATAAAATATCTGAAGGAAATACATCAGCAGAAGTAGTAGATACTGGAACCAATGGACACTTTAAAGTATTAACAGAAGGCACAGAAAAACTTCGTGTAACTCACAGTGGTAATGTTGGTATAGGAACCACTATTCCATCAGAAGCAGTTGATTATTCAACTCTTTCTCTTGCCAACATTGGTGGCGGTCAAATTGAATTAAAGAGAACAAGTAATAACACTCGACATTACATTTATAGTGATGAAGATGATAATTTAGTTGTTGCTGGTAACTATAGCGGCACTGGTCCTGGAGATTTAGTTTTCACAGTAGGTGGAGAGTATTCAGTATCCGATCCTAGAAATGAAAGACTTCGTATAACTTCTGGTGGACAAATTGGTATTGCTGGTACTAATTATGGAACTTCTGGTCAAGTATTAACTTCTGGTGGTCCTGGTGCAGGTGTTACTTGGGCAGATGCTTCTGGTGGAATTACTGATGGAGATAAAGGTGATATAACAGTATCAAATTCTGGTGCCACTTGGACTATTGACTCTGATGTCGTAACTTATGACAAAATGCAGGATCTTTCCACTGCTAATCGTGTTTTAGGTGGAACTTCTGCTGGAACTATTGCCGAAGTTCAAGTCCAAATGGAAATGATTGCCGATGATGCAGTTACTGCTGATAAATTGGCAAACACTAATGTATCTGCCGGTTCATACACTAATGCAAATATAACCGTTGATGCTCAAGGTAGAATTACATTAGCAGCAAGTGGTTCTAGTGGAATTACTGTTCAAGATGAAGGTAGTGCATTATCCACATCTGCGACTACATTAAACTTTGTTGGTGCTGGAGTGACGGCATCAGGATCTGGAGCAACTAAAACCATTACAATTAATGGTGGTGGATCCGGTGGTGGAGGAACAGTTTCTTCAGGAACATTCACCGCAACTGCGGGATCTCCATCTACATTGCAAAGTTACACTTATGATTCAGCAGAACTTGTATTTGAATACACTGTATTCGTCAAGAATGGATCAAATTATCAAACTCAAAAGTTACTGGTAATGAGAGATGGAACAACAGTTGATTCAACTCAATATGCGATTATGCATAGTAATGGTCTTTTAGTTCAACTTGATGCCACGATTAGTGGTGGAAATGTTAACTTAAGAGCAACTCCGGAAACAGGTGTAAATGGATCCACAACATATCGTATTAAACGTGAGGTAATGTGATGAAAAGGTATACATTATCAGTTGAAAGATCCGAATACTGGAATGAGATTCATAATGCTCTTATCGTTGATTCTAATCAGGATGGTATTCCTGATAGACAAATAACGTGTACCGATAGCAAAGATCATAGTCCTACGAGAGGAACTTATGAGTTGACAGAAGAGGAAGCGACAGAAATTGCTACACATCCTCACATTAAGTGGATTGAGTTGTCTCCTACAGATAATCCAGAATCATATCCTAAACCTTCACCAGCAACCAAAAGGTTTCGTGAAAATGTAAAAATATATAGAGATCTTAATGCTGGTAATGGACCACCGGCAACTAATCCAACTTCTGCGGAAGATAAAAGAACAAATTGGGCAGTCAAAAGAGTCGGTGTTGAAGCAAATAGTGATTCATGGCCAAACGTAGTTGGTAATCCACCAGCTATTAGTGATGATGTTAGTTATAGTTTAACTGGAAGAAATGTCGATCTCGTTATTCATGATTCGGGTGTTTTGCAATATCATCCAGAGTTTTTGGATGCTAATGGTCAATCAAGAGTAAGAGATATTGTTCTCGATGGACCATTTTATATGGATCCTAATTATTTTACATCAAATAATCTTACATATACAAAAGCAGACGGAAGAATTGGAATAACAACTTCATCCGCTCATGGATGGTGGAACTTTGCCTCACAACGATCTTCTGCTTTTCAATCTGAAGGTACGGTATATACAGTATTTACTCATACTGCTGAACGTGCCATGGGAGAGAATTTAGATGGAACAAACAATTTGATTAGTGGACACGGAACTGCTTGTGCTGGTCTTGCTGCCGGAAAATATATGGGTCTTGCTTTTGAAGCAAATATTTGGAATATGCCTGGTATTGGTGATAATACTGGTGGTGATATTGAAAGAAATTATGATTATATGAAAATCTGGCATCGCAACAAACCAATCAATTCTGAAACTGGCAGAAAAAATCCCACTGTCATCAATGGGAGTTGGGGATATCAAGCAGCATTTAGTTCTACTGATACTGTAACCTATAAGTTTAGGGGTTCAACAGGAACCTTTACAGGAAATGACTCTGTAACTAATCAAGTGACTGCTTGGAAAGATGGACTAAACAATCAGGTTACTGGTGCATATAAATCATGGTCTTCATCGTCAAGATCTAACTCAACTAATACTGCTGCTGATGAAATGATGGAGGAGGGTGTTATCTATGTTGCTTCTGCAGGAAACAATAATCAAAGATTGGGTGTTGGTGCTGATGATCCAGATCGTTTAAATTATATGGATGATGATTACTTTAACGTCGGAGATCCAAGATCAGAATTTCCCGGCAATGCATGTCCATGCAACCATAGAGACTGGATGAATCCACAGGGTATTGGTTTTGATAGTGCTATTGATTTTCATCCAGTGATTTGTGTTGGTGCCATGGACGAGTATATTAATCTTGATGGTTCTGAGAGAAAAGCAACTTATTCAAATAATGGGCCTGGTATTGATGTATGGGCACCTGCTGATGAGACATTGGCACCAGGAACAAATGGTGTCACTAGATATGAAGATTATGTAAGATATGATGATAATCGTTTTTATGATTGTTATTTTAATGGCACTTCTGCTGCATCTCCAGTAGCAGCAGGTGTTATTGCTCTTTATATGGAGATGAATCCAACAGCAACATCAAGACAAGTTAAAGAATGGTTGAAGGTTAGAGGGTCGAAAATTATTAGTTCTTATCAAGATCAATACACTGATGATACTACAACAAATTATTGGACTGGTCAGTTTAATATGAGAGGTGCCGAAAAGAGAATACTTTATGATGAAACGGCAAATGATACTATTCCAAAAATTAATGGTTTAAACATTGCCGGAGTATCATTTAGTCAATCCTAAATATCTAAAAAACTGAAATGGCAGATAAAGGATTTGGTGTAAAGGAAATTGATTTAATTGGTGCTTCTGGAACACCAACTATAGAAAGTCCTAATAATTTAAATTTAAATGCATCTAATGTTACCGTAAGCACGGATATCACCATTGGTGGAAAAATTGGTCTTGGTGGACCAAATTATGGATCTGCAGGACAGGTATTAACATCAAATGGATCAGGTAGTGACCCAACGTGGCAAAATAATCCAGGAACTGGAAAAGTTCTACAACTTATTCGTGTTGTTCACACTTCACAAGCAAATACCACTTCAGGTTCAAACGCTTGGGTGAGCACAGGTCTTCAAGCATCTATTACACCAACTTCAACAAATAGTAAAATATTAGTTTCATTTGAACATTCAATATATCATACACTTACAGGTGTTACTGAAACATCATCTCTTCATGCCATAAGAATAAAGAGAGGTAATACAGTAGTTTATAATCCACCAGGTAATAGTGGTGGATCATATGATTTTGGTCTCATAGATACCGACACCAGTAAAGCCACAACATATTATGGTAGGTCTAGAGTAGAATATTTGGATAGTCCGTTCACAACTAGTTCTATAACATATTCAACTGATCTTGCTGCCTATAATGGTTCTGGTGTTGCATATTCGAATTACCAGGATTCTAGCACAAATCCAGTTCCACAATCCTGGATGACCCTTATGGAAATATCTGCGTAATCAAAACTAAATAAATTTAAAATGATTTGATATGAACAATTTTATTCAAACAATTCAAGTATTATCACCAAAAGAATTAGAACAAGTAAATGAATATATTAATGCTTTAGATTTTGGTGCATGTAGAATTTTTTCTACAGGAACACCAAAAGTCGATGAAAGAGTTAGAACAAGCACGGGAACATCTTTAGATGATAATTGTGATGTTGCCAAACTTATGACAGATAGATTAAATGATGCTTTATTGGTTTATAAACAAAGATTAATCGAAAAGGCAAAAGTAATTGATAGTTATCCAGTCCCTGCCGGAATGGATACAACATGTTGGAGAGAAGGTATTCAAATCTTAGATTATATTGAAGGTCAAAGATATCGAGAACATTTTGATGTTGCGACAGATCCAAACAATAATTGCTATCACAGAGATATATCAATAGTTCTTTATCTTTCTGAAGATTTTGAGGGAGGACATACGGTATTTTCGCATAAAAAATACAAACCAAAATCTGGTCATGCATTATTTTTTCCATCAAATTGGTGTTTTCCCCATCAATCAGAACCAGTAAAGTCTGGTAAAAAGCGAGTGGCAGTTACTTGGTACTACGTCAATGATACCAGAAACGGTTGACACCGGCACTCAAATGCCTTATAATAAGAAGGTAAGCAACCAAGGCACCATGCAAGACGAGTTTCTCACACGTTGTGTTGTAGACCCTACCAAACGCACAATCTACATCTATTCCAGTGAAGGAGACACAAAAGAAATTGTTTGTGATACTGTGGATCAGTTCATGGATGTTCTTGAGGTCATCCGTAACACTTGTCCAGAAGATGCTCTGGTTTATGCAGAACCACTGGAGGTGTAAATGGAGATTTTTACC
>Ga0181398_1000526_pt1 | contig 11400 bp, 21 predicted proteins | sample 21SPOviralmetaG_FD_130127 | JGI IMG/M metagenome (GOLD analysis project Ga0181398, IMG submission 130127) | Marine viral communities from the oligotrophic San Pedro Time Series (SPOT) site, San Pedro Channel, CA, USA - 21 SPOT_SRF_2011-04-29 | ecosystem: Environmental > Aquatic > Marine > Strait...
AACCAACGTTAAAGGTGTGTGCGGGGTCCAACCCACGGACTTGGCGAGACACGCCCCACCGGGGCTACAAAGAAGCATCCCTTTCCGGCGCAGCTGCAAGTTCGGGCTCCTCTGCTTTTAGTTGCATTTGTCTCGTTATGTTAATACTACCGGCCTTGAATGGATTAGGCATTCCAGGGGCGATAACAGAATTTGGTGTCGGCTTGGCTCCCATGCCAGCTGCGCTGCTGGGCTTGAAGTGGTGCTCAAAACCTGAACCAGGGTTCTTTAAATTGCCCAGGTAGTTAGTAATATCTTGTTCGACACCTTTGTCCAAAATTACAACATCGCCGTTGTCTTTTTTGTGCAGGTTGTTTTGTACCAGCTGCAGCATCTGCTCGGCGTTGATGGCACCAGCGCGGCTAATCGCTGATAAGGCACTGGTACGCATAGACGCCTCTTCGTTGGAGACCCTCATGTCTGCCAACTGACGTTCCAACGCACTAATCTGTACGTCTTTTTCTTGGGCGCTTTTATTAGCTTCCTCCCAAAGGTCTTTCCACTGGCCTTGGTCTTCCAGCGTTTGTTTGCGCTGGTCGTCCTGCTTTTTATAGACCTCATCCAATTTGGATTTGATGCCTTGGAAACGTTCCTCGGCTTCAGTTGCTTGCTGTTTTAAAGCGGCAAGCTGGGTCTCGTATTCGGCTTTTACAGCAAGCGCAGGGTCTGGTTGCTGTGGAGCGGTGTCGGCTGCAGCCACGGGCTGGTCAGAACTCGCCACGGGCGTGTTCTGGATGACTTGCTCTTCCATAGTCAGAAGTTAAGGGTGCAGTTAGGGGTGTCTTCCGCAGGCTTTGATGGCTTGCGCTTGCGAACAGCTTTACATACCTCAGGTTCAGGTTGCGGTTCGCGTAACTCGACCAGTTCCCATACTTCGGAACCGTCAGGCTTGGTGACTTTTTCTAAGGACTTACCCATGTAGGCATACTCCATGTACTTGTTTAGTCTACTTATGTAGTTTACAAGAACCTATGGATATGCGGTTACTCTTCCTCGGTATCCTGAGTTTTGGTCTCACCGTTTTGTTCCTCGCTAGCGGTGGGAAGGATTTCACCTTGGACCAGGATTTGGCGAAACTCGTCGCGTCCCAGGACACCTTGGTCGAACAATGCCGTCAGCGCGGTTACGTCTTGGCCGATTAAACGGTCGATGTCAAAGTCGCGGCTAATGCGTACTTCTGGTGGGGCGATTCCTACATAGTCGGCGGCTAAATTAAATGCTTTTTGTAGGGATTGCTCCAGGTCGAGAGATACCATCGACAGCATTGAATTTGTGTCAACACGGTCCAGGCGGCGGGCGTCGGCAGACTCGGCAACAAACTTTTGCTGGCTTAATGTGCTGATGCCAAGAGTGGCCATCTGCATCTGTAGCTCGCGGATTTCGTTGGATTGTGCTTCAAATGCGTTTGCAGCTGGTTCCACGTAGTAAACCTTGTTGCCGGGCTGGCTGGCCATGGCGTAGTTGACGCTTACAGCTACGTCTTTGGATTGGTCGTCCCAGCCTTCGAGGACAAGGATTGGCTGGCTAGCGATGTGCAGGCTGTGGATTAAATCGGCCTGGCGTTGGAAATGGGCCAGGTTTAAATATGCGATGTCAAGTAGTGGCGGCTTACTTGTGAGGGTGTCGACCTTGCCTGCGTACGTTGTTACTAGGGGGATTTGGCCCAGGCTGTAGTCGCCTGATTCCACTAGCTCGTAGTCGCAGGTGGCGTCCGTTGCGTCGAAGGCGTTTGGATATGGGTAGCCGCCCTGTAAGTCCTTTTTGGTTTCGACTTGGCGGTAGATGCGGTACTGGCCCGGCTCGATTACACGGATCTGGTCGTATACTTTTTCGCCAAATTCGCCGTCAGGTACTACTGCTTTTTCTTTGATGCGTACCTGTACTAAATTGCCGTAGTTGACTTCACGGTCCAACCGCCAGCCGTAGATGTTGTCTGGGTCGATTTCGATCCAGTACGGGCGGCGGTTAAGCTCGCGCTCTTCCGCAAGGCTGCGGGCACCTGTGGGAGCTGGAAAATCTACTAGTGTATGACAATGCCCGTAGGTTAATGAGCACAGCAGCAGGCGGCGGGCATACTCATCTAGGTCTGAGCCGCAACCGTCAACGTCCTTTGCAAAAATATCTGTCCAGTACGGGTCACCTACCAAACTGATGGGTTTACGCAGAATCAGTCCCGCAGCAGCACGCACCAGGCGCTGCGTAAACGGGGAAAATACTGCGCGGTTTACACGCGCTAAATACGCCGTGTAGTCCTCGCGGGGCTCAATTGGTAGGAAGGCTTCGCTGTTTTCGCGGAGGTATTCCGTGCCAAGGTTCACGGCCTTCATGATTTCCCAGCCCTTCATCATGTCCAACACCGCTTGCGTGCGGGTGAACGGACTGTCAGCTCCACCAAGCGTGTTGGAACTTACAAGGTGGGTGCGGATTTGGCCGGGAACTGAATAGGTCACTTAGTCACCATTTCTCGCGATTTGCCCAGTAAGCGGCGGACATTTTACCTTTTTTGATATTAGCGGCATGGCGTTTCTTAAATGCTTCCCGGCGCTTTCGAGAAGATTCGCTTTCGTTTTCCTTTTTTGGGCTGCCTTTAACGCCTTGTTGGCCGAAGCGGATCAGTTTTACCGTGTCGCCTTCTTTGGCGAGCACCGCATGGCTTTTATTTGCGTGGCCTGGGGTGCGTTTTGGCTTGTTGTAGCCGCTAAATTTTTCGCCGCGATACTCAATCATCTTCGTCCTCAACTTCGATCATTACTTCGATGCCGCTAGCAAGACGCACCATCAGACCCGCGAAATCTTCGGGGTCTTGTGGTGTCATAAATGCGAAGGAGGCTTCGGTGGTGCGGCTTTCGGAGTCCACTTCGAGGTGTGTGCAGAAACCGCTGACGATTCGGGTGCCCATTAGCCGTTAAAAGTGACTGCAATGTGTGGCGTGACGCTAGGGGTGCCCGACGTTATTTGGCTTAAACGCACTCGAATTGTGGACGTTGTCTTATTACTGTAGTAATAGACGTATTCGCCGGATTCGTTGATGGTTTTGCTGGTGTCGATTTCGTACCAGACGTTGCCGCCGTTGAAGGAGGCTTCAAAAGCCAGCTTAAAATTGGCTTCTGTGGCGGACTCGACTGCAAAAGCAAACTCTGAGGCGTGCGCGTGGATACGCATTTCGTCGTTAAGGGCGGTCATCGTGCCACCCGTGTACTCAACTACGTTTGTGTAGCGTTTTGTGTCAGTAATGGAGACGATTGCCACTACTTTTTGCCCTTTGGTTTGCGTTTTTTCGCTGTTTTGGCTGCTTTTTTGAACGCTCCAGCGGTTGGGGCGCCCTTTGAGCCTGGTTTGCGCATCTTTTCGTCCGCGCCAGCCTTGATGCGCTTACGCTTGGCGTGGATATTGGCGTATAAACCGCGTTTTGCCATGGAAATCGCGACAGCTGTTCATATTCTACTTCTTGGGGCTCTTCTTTCCCTTGGGTTTCTTCTTTTTGCCTTGGCCGTAATATCCGGGCATTGATTTATGGGGCGGGTTCAGCTGAATCTACCTCTTTTTGGGGGGATATTTCGGCTTCGATTACGTCGCTTTCGGGTAGTTGGGCGGTAACTACTTTCGGTTCAACTTGGATATTTAGGGAAGGCACTTGGACGGATACTTGTTCGGGGGTGTTTTCGCCCAAGACACGTCCCAGGGAATCCAAGACTTGGGCCGCGACTTGGTAGTGGCCTTTTTTCATTGCGGCGTGGACGACGCGGAGGCGCATCGTTTGGATGCGGCCCAGCATTGCTTCGCGGTCGCGGATCCAGTCCTCTTCCGTCCAGGTTTTTACTTGGTCCCAGTCGCGCCAGGCAGTGGGGATGCTGACTCCTTCGCGGGCACTGTGTTCATATACGATTTGGCGCACGCTGTGGCCGTCCAGTTGGTGGCGGTACATTCGGCGTTGACGCGCTTCGATGTACTCTTGGGCGCGTTTATCACCGCGGGTTCGCTTTTTTGGCCCCTCGTAATTAACCATTAGTTTGTGTAGCTCAATACAACCTATATGAAGTTGTGCCCATTACGCCGGATTTTGCGAGGTTGAATTGTTGCAGGCATAAATAACCGAAGGCGTCAAATGCGTGGTCTACGCCAAGATTTTTGTTCGGTAGGCCCGTTCCAGGGGCGTAGGTAAGGCTGCGGAAGGACTTGATTAGTTCCTTGCACCGGGGGTGGATAAAGCAGCGGTGCGTTCCAGTGGCGTCTAAAAGGGCCGTGTTTACGGCGGTGATTTTGTCGCGTACTTTCAAGGGGCTGCGGGGGGCGCAGACGCGGAAGCCGGATTTTCGCAGGATGTTGTGGTCTGTGGCGCCTACGCCTTGGGTTTTGCGGGCGCCGCCTGTTGGGTCCGGGCAGGCCATGATGCGGCGTTCCAGGCCGTAGCGGCGGATTACTTCTTCCGTGAAGTCCCAGGTGGTGGCGCCGCCTGTTAGGTGGATTTCGTCGAATACGTAGAGGGTGTCGTTTTCCTTGACGGCGCAGATTCCCGTCATTGGGTCCACGTTGAAATCGACGCCCAGTAGTAGTGGAAGGATTGGGATGTCCTTTGCGGCGGTGCTGATGTTGGCGTCGCTAAATGAGACGGCAACGAGGCCGGATAGGTTCTCGAAGCTGGCCTCGAACTCTTGGCGGAAAGTTCGTGGATCGAGTTGGCCTCGTGCAGCTTCGATTTCTTCCGGTGGGACGTTGCCGCCTTCAATCGTAGTGAAGCTCCACCGTTTCCAGTTAGCGTCGCCTGTGATGCAGTACTGCCAGAGTTCGTAGAACCAGCTGGCCGTTCCATCGGGGGTGGATATGAATAAGGCCCAGCCCTGTTTGTCGGCTAAAGCGGGGCGGATCACCTCGAACCAGACGGCGGCGTCCATAAATGCGGCTTCGTCGAGTACCACCCCGGAAAGGCTGCGGCCTCGGAGTGCCATTGCGTTTTCTGTGCCCTTTAGTTCGATCGTGGAGCCGTTGACAAGTTCCAGCTTGAGGTCGGTTTCGTTCTTAGATTTGATCCATGCTGCGGGGACAATACGTTTCATGACTTTCCACGCGATGTCCTTTGCCATTCGGTACGTGGGGGCGCAATAAAAGAAGGTTTCGCCGGGTGCAGCAATCGCTCCACGCAAGAGTTCGATGCAGGCTAGGTAGGACTTTCCGAAGCGGCGGCCTGCAACTAGTACGCGGAAGCGTGCGTCGCTGTTGAAAACTTCACCCTGTGCGTGCCGTAGCGATAGCGGGGGTGGTGTGCGTACGGCCATGTATTACAGAAGAAAGTATTGGGTGCGTATTTTTTTGGGGCCTGTACTACAGGATAGTTGACTTTTCGACCTTCCCCCCTTAGTATTACAGTAACAGATGTTTCCCACGTACCAGCAGGTTCCCTATGTCCTTACGCGATCCGCCCTTATTGCGAACCGTCCCCCCTTATTGAGAACGGTCCGATTGTTACATTTTGTGACGCGGGCTCACTCGTCAACGGCAGCGCCGGCTGCGAGGGTCAGGCAACCGATCGACGTGGTGGCAAGTGCGACCAACGCAACGGCCTGGCTGGCGGCCTGTGAGTTGTCTGGGTTGTCGGCTAGTACAGAACCAACGGCGACAGCGCCGAAGGCTGCTGTGACCCCGCTGAGAGCGAACACAGCGACGTAAAAGAATTTCTGAGGAATGTAGTTGGTCATGATAAGAAGTTCTGATGTAAATGTTTGTGATAGCTGAGCGTGATCTGACTAAGCGTGCGCGATCCGACGGGAAACAGTGGATTGACTGATGCCTAGTCGCTGTGAGATTTGACGCTGACTCAACCCGTAATGACGGCTGAGGCGTTTGGCTTGGCGGGTCTGACGTTGCTGGGGTGACTCGGTCAGGTGAAGCAACAGCACGACTGGCAGAATCAGCAGAACTAGGAAAGCAGCTGTGGTGGTGGTGATCATTGGAAGTGAAACCGAACGGGCTTAGGTGGTGCTCTCCGCTCGATCTGTATCCTACTACATAAACAGCAGCTGTCGACGTGCAACGCCGACAATCAATTCTCAAACTGTCACAAGCTATCAGCGTCTTTAATTGCCGCCTCTTCAGTCTCAAAAGGACCGCTTAAGTCCCCCTCGGGTAGGCAACCAGGAAAGCACGCGTGCCAATACCAACCACGATCGCCAAGCCTGGGAGGATGCTCAGGCCCAAACGCGTCATAATAAAAGAAGGTCTCAAACGAGCCATACGATTCGCCCGTTTCGTTTGTGAACTGGTAATAGGCCATGATGTAATTAAGCAGTTGATAGTGGTGTTACCTGCTTGCCTGCATTGTTGCACAGTACAAGCAGTTGGCAACGTGTAGAGTATTAAAGAAGTGTTAAGCCCGTGAACGGAATGCTTCCCATAACTGGCCACCTAGTTCGATGTGGTCGTGGGCATAGCGTGCCACGTCTTGCACTAACTCAAGGCAGCCCCAGGTCATCGCAAGATTAACTATCGCCGTGTTCATATCGTCGCCATCCTCAAAAGAACCGCAGACACCCTCTAATGCTTCCATCGTGGAGGTTGCACCGATAGCGTCAACGTATCCATCCCATAACGCCTTAATGTCGTCTTCTTGCTGATTCCAGCGTTGCAGCAAATCAAACGTGTAACACTCTGCTAGGTTCACCCAGTCCGAACGCTCAAAGTCAATAAGTGCCTCTGGGCAGTCATCAAAACGCTCAATAATGTCATCGATGCACCTATTCTTTGGTGCAGTCCAGTCCGTGTCTACCCAGCAGGAACCGGAAATCTTGAGCAGTTGGGTTAGTGTCGTCACGGTGACCTTGGTGTGGTTCCTTCGAATACTAGATCACAATACAAAGAACCGTCAACCCCAAAACCAAAATCTTGGAACTTTCCCATTTTTTCCCAATCGGTGATAGGCTGGCCACCACAAGCACGGACCACCCAACCGGCTTGGTTATTCCCAAAAAACCAAAAAACTTAGCTATGCAACGCATTGAAGCAATCCAAGAGATCCGCGCATTCCAGGAATCCAACCAGCCGCGTCAGGTGATTGTTCGATTCTTAGAAGGACAGGGCGTCTCGAAAACTTCCGCCTACCGATGGATCAATGACGCGAACAATCTGGACCCGGAGGGCAACGCGCCAAGGGACCTGGCAATCAAGGCAACAATCCAGATTCTTAATAAAGCGACACAATGCGAAAATTACGAGATCGCGTTAAAAGCAGCCTCAACACTTGCAAAATTTTCGTGATTTGTGGGGCTTAGTTTGTATCATCGCGCCAAAATAACAATAAAGGCCCCGTTTTTCGGCAATTTTTGATAATGGTTCTCATTTTCATTTTTTACTGAGAATGATTATCATTATCACTTTTGTGCTATTAAATGAGAATGATTATCATTATCACTTTTTGCTACCTATTGCTGTTGAGAAGCATTTGCAATAAGCAAAGCCGCGAGCCTCGCTGCAGTCTGGCGTGAATCGCTCCAGCTGCTACGGGATGCGCGCGCGTGTGTGTGGCCATAGCTATCCTCGTATGCAAAAGCCAGCCGGTCATTTTTGTATGTCAGCCGGTCATTTTTTCGCGTGCCCCCGTTTGGTGCTGCTCACCATGGGCGATGGACGTACCACCTCGAAATACTTCGTATTGTCAACATCGGTGCATCACGCGACCCGCTGTGCGCTGGCGGCATGTGGTGACACGTTCCAGCTGCTTGAATGGCAAATCAGGCCATGGCCGCTTGAATGCGGCGATCTCGGCAAAGGCGAATTTTTAGCATCCTGCTATTCCTAATTACTGTAATGCGCTACACTACAGCACCACATAAGCCTAAATAAATCAATGTATTACAAGGAACATGGGCAGCATAATTTCTTGCACACAAGATTCGCAGGCACCTATAAATCAGAGGCTGAATTGGCAGCTGATCCCACGTTCCAGGAAAAACACTGGTTAATAGCCATAAATGGGGTTGAAGAACGTGCAGTAAGCATTGGATACATGAATGATGCCGTTGTACGGCGCCTGATTAAAGCGCACGTTCCAGGGGCTAGCAATGCGGTTTTTCTGTATGAATGCAAACCCTTGAGTCTTAAAGAGTCCTACAACGCATGGCTTTTGCAGGCGTAGCCTGCTATGAATGCGATTTTTCGAGGGCCGCTAGGCCCGAGAAATAGCGCGTGCAGCGCTCTTTGAATCGCGTTTCAGCGCCGATCAGCTCCAATGCGGATAGCTCGCGTACTTGTGGTGCTCCGGTACGACGTGCCACCACAATCAAGGCGCCAGCTGCTTGAATGCCGGTCATTTCACGTAGCCCCAGCGAGTACGCACCGCATTGGTCTATGTAGTTTTGTAACATGTCCTCGTTTCTTTCGCGGACGCTGGTCTTCCAGTCCACGACATAAAGTCCTTTACGGTCTTTTACCTCCAGCAGGGCGTCAGCCGTTCCAGCAAATCCAAGCGGATGCCGGATGCTGAACTCAATCGCATGAATGGCCGCCAGGTTGGATTCGATCCACCCTCTTAGGCCACGTGCGTAGCCTGATGCGCTCCAGGCAACCCTAGGGGCGCTTTGAATGGCCTTGTCGAGTGCCCAGCTGGTGATGGCTGGTGGGCAACGTTCCAGGCCCTGCTGGTTGGGTTTTAGGCTTTTTCGTTTTTTGGCGGTTTGAATGGCAAGTTTTCTGGTGACTCGGAGTAAACGTTCCGCGTGACCGTGGGCAAGCGTTCCACGCTTTGCAGCTATGTCTCGATCTTCTGTAGCAGTCGGTCTAGATAGCCACCGTTCCAGGGCTTGTTGTTGCCATTCGGGTGCCGTTTCTTTGAGGATGTGCGTAACACTGTGAAAAACGCTGCCAGTGTCATCCCGATACACGCGGAAAGGGCCAGAATCATCACGTACCAGGGTACTTTTACCTAGGTTATTCAGCTTTTCCTGTGTTTGGCTAGCCATGCTTTTATAAGCTGATTTTCCTTCGGGACTATTAAGTGATATGAACTAACCCAGCCAACCTTATCGCCGACCGTGATACGTACCATCGAGTCAGGCTCGGTGTCAATTTGGGTCTCCGGTACCTTGCTTGAGTCCGGTGTACAAGCTGTGGTAGGGGTGCTTGGGGTCGTCTCGGCCATCGTCCCTATACATACGTTCCAGTGCATTCTGCCGTTCTTGTTGTTCTTGTACTGCTTCCCTAGTGGTCATAAAATACTCTTTCCCATACTTACTATACCACAATTATCCCCATTGGCTTGCCATTGCCGCAGCAATTCCTTTGTAAGTGGTGCTGCGTAGCTTCCAGCGGTCTTTACTAGGGGGCATCCTGTGTATGCGTGCTTCTCTACCCTCGACAACTTCCGTAGGCAGCAGTTTTGGTAGATTTTTTAGCCATAAACACGTCTTTTTTGTTTCACCATGGCCGTATTGCCACGGCTGAATTATTTGGTCAGGCTTACGAATATGACTAGAAATAATCGATACGGGATTTTCTAGCGCAATCCTGTCAATAGGGGCATCCAATAGCAAGCGGACAAAATTGAGCGCATCTTTTTGCTGTTCCTTTTTGTCCTTAAACCACCGCGCTCCAGACACTGCAAGGTGGGTGCAAGGTGGGTGTGCGATCATCATGTCCCACCCGTCATTAAGGATCTCTTCCACAGGGCCTTGGTAGTGCGGACCAGGGGCATCACTTGGCAGCAGATCGCAGCTAACAGCTTTATGCCCCTGGGCAATAAAAGCATCACGGACAACTCCGCTGTATTCGCAAGCAATTAAAACTTTCATGTAGTTTCTTAGAGATTTGTAAACCCCGTGCCATAGGAACACGGGGCATTGTTAACTGCTAGGCAGCTTCCTTGAATGGATTACCACCAGCAATCAGCCTGGTGATATCAAAACCAGCCTTTAATGCTGCGTCCCATGCCTTATCCAGTACCGCCTGGCTGGACTTACGGGGTACAGGCCGCAGCGTGTATTCCGTATTCAGTCCTGAACCTTCCTTGCTCAAAACAAAGTCCCACTCCATCAGGTTTTCGTAGTCTTCCATTTGAGAAAGGCTGTCAAATTCCTTGATGATTGACTTCTGGGTGATGCTCAGAACCTGAATGGTTCTTGACTCGTGGCTGTAGCAGGGCACAGCAATCGCAAACTTGACTGCTTCCGGTCCAGTGCCTTCACGGTTCATCCGGCGTGAATAGCCTGGTCCCATTTCCTGTTCAACAGCAGCAGGTGATGGATCGTCAAGAAAACGGAATGGCCTGACGCTGCCGTCTGAAGCTTCGCCCCAGCACTCATAAAATTCCAGCGGTTCTTCGGCAAGCAGTGCAAAACGAACCTGGCTGCCTGCCTGGATCTTGCTGGGGTTTAGATAGCCGCCGCCTGCGCCGCCTGCAACGGCCTCTTTGTTCTTTAGAAATCCCATTTAATGGCTTTAGCTGTGGGCTAGAACTGCCCGGTGCTTGGCCAATATAGCACATTGATGAGGGTGGACAGCTTCGCTACAATGAAAAGCGTCCCAGAGTTGGTCAGACTCTAGGGCGCATACCCGTGCATCCCTGTAGGAGTTTAGCAAATGAATCTGCTGTCGTTTGTTCGGTCTTTGCCGAACCAGTGGGCAACAGCGCCTATTTACAAAAAAGGCGTTCCATTGCCAAAAGGCGGTGAAGCCTGTGGCAAAAATCCGCTTGGTAGGGCGCACCACGACAAGATGTCGCCCGAAGCCACAGCGATGGTCATTGAACGTGAACCTGAAAAGTTCCAGGCGGTTGGTGTCTTCACCGGACCACGCTCTGAAGGGCTGGTCATCCTTGACGTTGATGCCAACCTTGGCGCAGTTGAGGCCAAGTGGGGCAAAAACCTTGCCCAAGCTCCGCGCATTACGTCGCCCAAGAAAGCGGCTGCAAAGTTTCTGTTCACTGTTCCGCAGGAACTTTGGACTGAGGTCTCGGACATCAGCCTTGCTGCTAGTGGTGAAGGCTGGGAAGTTCTGTGGGGCCGTCAAGGGCTCCTAAACGGTGCTTACCCCGCTGGTGGTACTTACACGCTTGAAGGTGACCTAAACGCCGTTCCAGAGGCCCCTGGGTGGCTTGTAGAGCGCATGAAGCAGTCGCTCCAGGCTAAGAACGACAAAAAGTTCACTAAATCAGTCCGTGATGGCCGCTGGTCAATGCGTTCCACCGAAGAACGGATCGTCATTGCTCAGTCCTGTCTGTCTGTTATCCAGCCACAAGGCCGGGGCTCTGAACAGCTTTGGTGGCAGATCGGTGCCATGCTTCAGTCCGACCTGCCTGATGATGCAGGTCTCAACCTGTGGCGTGAATGGTCGCTCCAGGATTCTGAATACGAGGATGACTGGGCTGATGGCAAAGAT
>Ga0181398_1000528_pt1 | contig 11380 bp, 11 predicted proteins | sample 21SPOviralmetaG_FD_130127 | JGI IMG/M metagenome (GOLD analysis project Ga0181398, IMG submission 130127) | Marine viral communities from the oligotrophic San Pedro Time Series (SPOT) site, San Pedro Channel, CA, USA - 21 SPOT_SRF_2011-04-29 | ecosystem: Environmental > Aquatic > Marine > Strait...
ATAAATAAAAAACCAATACAAAAAAAAACAATAGTGAAGAGTAAAGAATTAAATGTCAATAAGGAATTAAATAATAAAAATGAAGTAAAATATCAAATAATTGACAGTAGTGATGAAGAAACAAATGAATTAAAACAAAATAATATAAATATTCTACCTAACATTTTAGATTATAGTAATTTATATAATAAAATAGGAAAAGAATTATCATCTAATATAATAAATTATGTAATAAAAGACAATAATATTTTTTCTACTTAAATTTTTTTTATACTTTTATAACAAGATGGATCTTAAAATAATTGATTCTAATATTTTACCTAACAAATCTATTTCTAAAATATTTCATATATCTGATATTCATATTCCTAATGAAACTACAAAACATGAAGAGTTTAGGTTAGTTTTTACTAATTTATATGACATTATAAAATCTAGAAAAACTACTAATAGTTTAATAGTTGTGACAGGTGATATTATAAATAAAAGTAATAGAATATCTCCTGAATGTATTGATTTAGTTAAAAACTTTTTCTACAATTTATCAAAAATTTGTTACACTATAATTATTCCAGGTAATCATGATGATAATATCAGAGGTAATGATTTAAAAATAGATTCATTATCATCAATTATACATGATTTGAATTATAAAAATTTAGTTTATTTTAGAAATACAGGAGTGTATAATGTTGGTAATAATATTACTTTTGCTTTAACATCTGTATTTGATGAAACATTAATTAAATCAACAGATTATAAAACTGATAGACTTAAAATTGCTTTATATCATGGTATGGTTGAAGCAATAGATAATAATAGAAATCATTTAGCAAAAGGGGATTATAAGTTTACATCGTTAGATTTTGATGGATTTGATTATGTTTTTCTAGGTGATATTCATAATTTTAATTATTTAAATAAAGAAAAAACTATTGCTTATGCTGGTTCATTAATTCAATTAAGTCACGGAGAAAATATTAATACACATGGAGGATTATTAGAATGGAATTTAGATTCAGGTGTTAGTAATTTCATAAATATACCTAACAATTATGGATATGTAACTATTAATATTAAAGATAATGTAGTAAATATACCTGATTATTATCCACATAAATCTAGAATTAGAGTTAGGTATGAAGGTGAATATAAATCTATTAGTGAAATAGAAAAATTATTAAAAACTCAATTGAATTGTAATATTGAAGAATTAAAAGTTCAATATTTAAATGAAAATGAAAATAATAATATAGAAAATCATATCAATAATCAAAATGATTTTTTAGATTACCTAACAAATATTTGTAAATTAGATATCAATAGAAGAGATAGAATATATGACATACATCAAAAAGCAATTAAACTAGAAAATAGAGATAATGAATTAGTAAAATCATTATGGAAGATTATGAAGATTGAATTTGAGAATATTTTATGTTTTTCATCTAAACAATCTATAAATTTTAATACAATTTGTTTAAAAGATAATTTATGTGGAATTTTAGGTAAAAATGCGCAGGGTAAATCATCACTAGTATTAATTATTTTATATTCTTTATTTGGATCTATTCCAGGTCTAAATTCTGATGAATTAAAGAATAAAAATAATAGTAGTAAACATTTGAAAACTAAAATAACTTTTTCTCTTTCAGATGATAATTATGTAATAGAAAGAACTCTAAAAACTGTTAAATTATTTAAAGATGGAATCAATATAAGTGAAGCTAGTAAAAGAGAAACTGAAAATGTTATTACTAATTTAATAGGTGATTTAAATGTCATTAAAAATACAAATGTTTCACTTCAAGAACAACATAATAATCTTATAAATTCTAATAATTCAGATAAATTTAAAATTGTTAAGAAAATATTAGGTATTGATATTTATGATGATATTAATAACAAAATTAAGAGTAAAGTTAAAGAATTAGAAGAAGAATATAAAGACTTAAAAAAAGATACTGAAAAAAAAGAACTACTAAAAAATACTAAACCTAATCTTTTAGAAGAATTAGAAAAATTGGAACTAAATAGAAAGGAATATGAAATTAAAAAAGAAAATAATGATAAAAAATCTATATTTATTCAACTTGATAAAACTTTTAATAAATTAAATAAAAGTAAATCAGATTTAGAAGATAATATAAAAACTATAAATAAAACATTAAAGAAATATGATGAAAAATTGTTAGGTAAAGAAAAAGAAAATAAATTGTTAGAACTAGAAAATAATTTAACAAAAGTGTCAGAATTACAAAAAAAATACATACCTAACCTTGAAAATATTAATATACAAGATATAAATACAAAAAAAAAAGAATTAAAAGAAAAGTTAGGTAGAGATTTAGAAAACAAAGTAGAAATAGAAAAACAATTAGAAGAATTAAATAAGATAAACTTCCCTAACAATTTAAAAGAATTATATGATAAAAGTATTACTGATAAGAATTTATATTTACAATATGGAAAAGATATAAAGAAGTTAAATACTACAATAAAAAAAAAGAAAAAATTAATAGACGATCATAAATGTAAATATAATCTAAAATGTAAAGAATGTTTGTATAATAAAAAACAGAATGGATTACAATATAATGAAGATGAATATAATGAACTTTTAATAGAAAAAGAAAAATTTAATAATGAATTAGAAAAGTTAGGTAAAAATATGAAAAATTGTAATGATATTATAGATAAATACAATAATTTTTTAGAAATTGAACCTAACAAAAATAAATGTAATCTAGAATTGAATGAAGTAACATTAAATATTGAAAAATTAGAATTTGAAATAAATAAAGTTGATAGTAAACTACAAAATGAAATTAATATAAATGCTAATGAAATTATAGATAAGGAAATAGAAGATATAAATTTAGAAAATAAAAAAATAAAGAAGGAAATAAAAAATATTGAAAAAAAGTTAGGTGAAAATGAAAAATGTAAAAATCAATTAGAAAAATACAATTGTAAATTAGAAGAAACAGAACATAATTTACATACAACTCTAAGAGAATTAGAAGAATTAAATTATATTAAGGAAGATTATGATGATAAAGGACTTATAAATATTTATAAAGATATAGGAAAAATAGAATCTAAATTAGATGAAATAAAGGAAATAGAAAATACATTAGAATCAGAATTACAAAACTTAAAAGAATTATCAGAAGAACTAAGTGATTATAAACTATATAGTGATATAACAAACTGGAAAGGTTATCCTATATATTTAATTAATAAAAAAATAAATGTATTAGAAAATGAAATCAATAAGATATTAGGTAATATTGTTCCATTTAGTTGTAAAATAGTTTTATCTAATGATGGACAAAAGAAAGAAGATTTAACTTTTTATAAGAAGGATAACATTTTAATACCAGTAAAAAATTGTTCTGGATTTGAAAAATTCATATTTTCAATTGCTATTAGAATAGGATTAATTAAAATATCAAATTATATGACACCTAACTTTATTATAATAGATGAAGGATTTGGATGTATGGATGATAAAAATTTAAAGAATATAGGTGATGTATTTAGTAATATTAAAAATGTTTTTGATTTAATATTAATTATTACTCATAAGGAGGAATTAAAAGATGAATTAAAAAATATTATTAAATTAGATAATTATAAAATATCATATTAGTTATATTATAAAATTGAAATTTTTTATATATTATCTATTATTAGAAAAAATGGATATCAGAAAGTTTTTTACTAAAAAATCAGATAATGTTTCTAAGGAAACAGAATATACACCTAAAACACATAAAGTTTATACTGATGGTTCTACTTTTAATAATGGTAAAAAGAACGCTATTGGTGGAATAGGAGTGTATTTTCCTAATAAAAAATTAGATAATATAAGTGAACCATTTACAGATGATTTAGCAACTAATAATAAATGTGAATTAGAAGCGTGTAGACAAGGATTATTATCTATTACTTGCTATAAAGAATTTAATAGAGATGATTTTATTATATTATATACTGATAGTTCTTATCTAATCAACTGTATAACATTATGGTCTAATACCTGGGAAAAGAATGGATGGAAAAGGTTAGCTAGAAGAGGTAAAAAGGTTCAAGTAAAAAATATTGATTTAATTAAACAAATTAAATCATTATATAAAATGTATAGAATTGAATTTAGACATATTATGGCGCATAAAGACGCACCTAATAATAATAAAAATAGTGTAGAATATTTAGATTGGTATGGAAACAAAATGGCTGATGAATTAGCTGTTCTAGGAACTAAAAAAAATTTATAGGTATTACTCTTGAAATGTAAAATCTAAATTTACTGGAATTAAACAATTGTTATGTTCTTTGTTATAATATTTATCTGGTAATCCTTTTTCTTTGGCTTCTTTAAATAAATCTAATGTTTTTTTGAAATAATCGAATTCTGTTATATATGTAAAAACACAACTACCATGTTTTTCCCATTCGTGTTTCCAAAAATCTTCATTTTTTTCTTCTGTTGAATACCAATTTTCTTTTAATTCATCCATTATAGGTGTAAGAGAAGAAATATAGAAATTTACCTTTTTACAATAAGTTGGGTATTTTAGAGTTGAAGTCTGTGGCCATAAACCATGTATTGAATATCCATTTGTTTCTTTTATCAAAGACAAATAATAAAATCTAGTGTCTTTTTGAAAAACATAAGATGAATAAATATAAGAATAATAAAAATCTCTAAAATATTGAATTAATGACATTTAAATTTATAATTTATTAATATTTTTTTGTTCGTTTAATATATACACAATAAAAAATGCCAGTTAGAAAAGGTAAGGGATCCAAAAAAGGCTCAAAAAAAAGCGCCAAGAAAACTGTTTCTTCAAACAAGAATAATAATAAAAGTGTTACTGTTACTTGTTTAAAATGTAAAAACAAAGTAGAATTACAAAAATATTCTAAAAAAACTATGAAGAATGGAACTACATTAGTTAAAGGAGAATGCCCAAATGGATGTAAAACTAAAGATGGAAATAAAATGAAAGTTGCTGGTTTTGTAAGTAAAGATAAATTATAAATTTTATTTTTAAATTATTTAAAACATCTTACTGTTTATTTTAATATTATATTAAAATAATGTATAGTTTAAAATTAACTAAAAAAACAAGCGAAAATATTTTCTTATCAATTAAAAAATATTATAATAATTATAATGGGAATGAAATTAAAAAACATTTTGGTATAGAACAAAAACAATTTAATAATATTTACCAACAAGTGGATGTTGGTGGACCATATAATTCATTTGATGATATGTATAAAAATTTCAATAAAGAAGTAGGGTGTGATGAAAAAGTAAAAATAAGTAAAATAAAATATCAACAAACTATTTTACTATTATTAAGTTATTATAAAAATATTATTACTTTTTAATTATTTATTTCCACAGTAACCTTTCATTTTAACAACATATTTTAATATAGCGTGGATGAATAAATAAATTCTATCAAAAAAGAATGCTAATACTCCGTGAAGTAATTTCTGTTGTGGATGACAGTTTACAGCAATTAATACTACTGGAACTATCTGGATTAAAATAACTAATAATAAAGCAGTTACTTCAATCCATCCATTTCTACTATTTAATTTATTATTAATATTTTCTTTAATATTATTTTTTTTATTATTATTACTAGGTTGATTATTATTTAAATTATCAACTACATTTTTAATATGATTTACTGATTCATTAACGGCTTTGTTTACTGAATTATTAATCTGTCCCTCTGTAACTTCTTTATTAATTGCTTCATTAGTTGATTTTTCAACTACTTTATTCATATTTGAATTTGGATTTTGTTTCATGGCATTTACTGTATTATTAACGGCATTACTAACAGCATTAGCTAAACCATTATTTAATGCTGAATTTACAACATCACCAACATTATTAGCAATATTTTCTACTACATTTTCTACTACCTGATTACCAGAAACTTTATTATTATTGTTATTGTCACCGAAACCTTCATTTACAGTTTGAACGGCACCTGCGCAAGTTGAAAAAAACTCTAACATTTTATTTATATTATAATTTAATATTTTTATTTTAAAAAATTGAATAATAATTCTTAATAAATAAAAAAAAGTTCTAATTAATATGGATTTCAATCATAAAATAAAAAGGTGTTCCGAAACATTTACTAAATTTGGATCATTAAATGTAAAAGTTTTAGGTGATTCAGATGAAAAAAAACATTACAGAAATAAAACTTGTTATGATTTCAAGAGGAGACTTGAAAATAATTCATTTGATTTGTTAGGTATAGAACATTTAATTATAATCCAAATTACTAAAAACTATTATAAAATGTTAGGTATTGAAGTTGAAAATAGAATGAAAGAAGTATTTATCAAAAACAATTCATTAAATGAATTCCAATTATGTTTTATGATTTATGATTTAGAAATTGTAGAAACTCTACCTAACTTAATTCTTAAAATTAATCAATACTTCTCTGTTTTCTATAAACAATTATATATTCCAATTATAGTTTCTGGATATTATCAAGTATATGATAAAAAGTTAGGTTTGAAATTTAGAGATAATATAAATTTTTATGGTTCAAAAGTTATTAGAGAAGTTACCAAAGTAGGTAGTAATTATATCGAAATATATTTAACACCTCATAGTTTTTCTAGGGTAAATTACACCAATAGTATATTAATCTACAATCAAATTGTTAAGTATATTGATATATTACCTATAATGAATTATCTTTGTTTTGGTAGAGATATTTACTATCCTATAAAAATACTTTCCAATAAGTTTAATAGTAAAATTTATGGAATTACTCATTGTCCAATTACATTTCAGGATATGTGTAATGACATTAGATTAGTTGAAAGAAATATAGCACTAAAAATAACTGAAAAAAATAAATATATAGAAGGAATTGATAATTTGTTATGTAATGTTGAAAATATTTGTTTAATTGTGACATCAGGTCGAAACGGATTAAAACAAAAATTAAGTGAATTTTTAGTAAAGGATAATAGGATTAAGAAAATTATATATATATCTTGTAATATAAAGACTTTGGAAAAAGATTTTGAATATTTAGTAAATAATGGAAATTACTATATAACAAATTGTTGTATTAGCAATGAGTTTTCAGGGACAGAATATAATAATTCTATGGTTCTATTAGAAAAGAATATTATTTAGGTTATTTGATAGTAAAAAATTATTTAAACGTATTCAAAATCTAAATAGAAGAATTTATGTAATCTATTCCATTTTTTTTAAAGAAAATAAAATCTTTAATATAAAAATTAAATACTTTTTTTTTTAATTCTTCATTATAAAAATATTTTGTATCAACATTATAATCTATATAGTCATCAATGTGTAAATCGTATACATATTTACTAGAATAATTTTTAATAGTTACATTTAAAATTCTTTCATGACCTTCTTTTTTATTCATAATACATTTTGGTATTTTTTTATTATATAACTTTTCTATATATTCATAATCTATTTTACATATATCGTAAAATTTTATATTTTTAGAAAGAAGTATTTTTTTATCAAACATTTCTGTTGTCTGTGGTGTAAAGTGATGGAAATTTATTGTTTTCCATTTATCAATTATAAGTTTATCTACAAACTGAGAAAATGATAAAAACGAATTTTTCCAAAAATGTCTGTATTGTCCATTTTTCTTGTATTTATCTAAAAATCCTGATATAATTCTTTTATACGGATTTCTAGTAATTATTATTGTTGTATAATGATTAATATAATTTGGGAGTTTATTCATATCTTTTTCCGTGTGTATTTTATTTTCTAACTTACCTGTTTTTAAAAACCAAAAAATATTTTTGATATGACTACAGCCACATTTAGCACTCCAACCAAATATAATTTGTTTTTCATAATCAATTAAAAAATACATGATATATATATTATATCTATTAAATTATCTATAATTTATCTTAATAAGCTTAAACAATTAATTTTTTGTTTTAAAATATGTTTATTTAAAATTGAAAATTTTTTATTATTATATATGATAAAAAATATGAATAAAATTTTACGAAATACTTATACAATCATCGAACATCATTTTGATGTCGTAATTTTAGGAGCAGGTGGTTCTGGATTACGATGTGCTTATGAATGCGCTAAAAATGGTTTAAACACCGCAGTAGTGACTAAATTATTCCCTACTAGAAGTCATACTGTGGCGGCGCAAGGTGGTATTAATGCCGCTCTGGGTAATATGACAGAAGACGATTGGAGATGGCACGCTTATGACACTATTAAAGGTAGTGATTGGTTAGGTGATCAAGACGCTATTCAATATATGTGTAAAAACGCTCCTGAAAGTGTCATTGAACTTGAAAATATGGGTATGCCTTTTTCTAGAACTGATGAAGGTAAAATATATCAAAGAGCGTTTGGTGGTCAAAGTCTAGAATTTGGTAAGGGAGGACAAGCGTATAGATGTGCGGCTGTTGCTGATAGAACAGGTCATTCTATGCTTCATACTTTATATGGTAATAGTTTACAATACGATAATATTAACTTTTTTATAGAATATTTCGGTTTAGATTTACTAAAAGATAAAAAAGAAAATAAAATAGTTGGATTATCTTCAATTTGTTTAGAAGATGGAACAATTCATAAATTTATTGCTCCACATACTGTTCTAGCAACAGGTGGATATGGTAGGATATATCAGAGTGCCACCGCTGCTCATGCTTGCACTGGTGATGGCAACGCTATGGTGTTAAGAGCCGGTTATCCTCTCATGGATTCTGAATTTATACAATTTCATCCTACTGGTGTTTATGGTGCTGGATGTTTATTAACAGAAGGATGTAGAGGTGAAGGTGGATTTTTAGTAAATTCAGATGGTGAAAGATTTATGACTAGATACGCCCCGTCGGCACAAGATTTAGCGAGTAGGGATGTTGTTTCTAGAAGTATGACACAAGAAATAATTGAAGGAAGAGGATGTGGTGAAAAAAATGATCATATTTATTTACAGCTTCATCATTTACCAAAGGATATTTTAGATGAAAGATTACCTGGTATTGTAGAAACTGCTAAAATATTCGGTGGTGTTGATGTTTATAAAGAACCTGTTCCAGTAATTCCAACAGTTCATTATAATATGGGTGGAATTCCAACCAATTATAAAGGTGAAGTTTTATCAGGAGAAAATAAAACTATTGTAGAAGGTTTGTATTCAGTTGGAGAAGCCGCGTGTGTTAGTGTTCATGGTGCTAATAGATTAGGTGCCAATTCTTTATTAGATTTGGTAGTATTTGGAAGAGGAACAGGTAAAAATATTGTTGATAAATTTAATAATAATGAAATTACTAGACAAATAGATTATGATGATACAAGTTTTCAAAATTCATTATTTAAACTAGATGAATTGTTAGGTAATTATAGTTCTCAAAATTCAAATACAGGTGAATTAAGAAGTGAAATGCAAGAAATTATGCAAAAATACGCTTCCGTTTACAAAAGTAAAGACATTTTAGAAACTGGTTTTGAAGAGATAAAAAAAATATTAGATAATAAAATTAAAATTAAAGATGATTCATTAATATGGAATACTGATTTAATTGAAGCCTTAGAATATCAGAATATGATTGCCTTAGCATATTTGACTGTATCCGCAAGTATTTATAGAGAAGAAAGTAGAGGTAGTCATTTTAGAAATGATTTTCCAGAAAGAGATGATACAAATTGGATGTATCATACTTTATCTTGGTATTTAGAAGAAAAAAAGAAAATTGTAAATAAAAAAACAGATGTTAATTTTGATAGTTTATATCCTGATGAAATGGAAACTATCCCACCCGCTCAAAGAGTTTATTAATTAGTATTTTGTTGTAAATATTTATAAATTAAAAATATTACTACTAATAATATTACATCGTAAATTATAGATGTATAACCAACCGTATGAAACCATTTTGAAAAGAAATTAGGTGTTTCTGGATAGGATGTAAAATATAAACAGAATCCAAATGTTAATACAGCGGTTGTTAAACCTACTGCTAATACTTGTTCAGCAACTGTTTTTAATTTTAATAATTCAATAAGAATGTATGAAACTAATAAATATAACAAAACAAATAGATAATCAAGAGGAACATTTGTTAGGTAGTTTTTATTGTAGTATTCATTAACTATTTTTCTATTACCTGTTACTAAGTGTGGAACTTGTAAAAAATAAGTTATTAATAATAATCCGGTAGAGAAAGATAAAGTATAAGTTAATAAATTTTTTATAATATTTGTAATCATTATTAATTTATATAAAGATTATTTTTATAAATTTTTATAAATTTGTCGCTACTTTTAATTCAGCAACTGCTTTCCCAGGATTTAAACCCTTTGGACAAGTTTTAGTGCAGTTCATTATAGTATGACATCTATATAACGAAAATGGATCTCTTAACATATTTAATCTTTCTTCTTTTCCATCATCTCTTGAATCTTTTACCCATCTATTTGCTTGCATTAGAACAGCAGGACCTAAATACTTATCACTATTCCACCAATAAGAGGGACACGAAGTTGAACAACAAGCGCACAATATACATTTATCCATATCACCTAATTCACTTCTTTCTTCTATTGACTGTATATTCTCCTTATTATCTTTTGGTTTATTTTCATTTTTTTGAATTAACCAAGGTTTTATTGATTTATATTGTTGATAAAAATTAGTCATATCAGGAACTAAATCTTTTACAACATACATATGTGGTAGTGGATTTAAATTAATTTCTTTATTATCTTTTGTAATAGGTGAAAGACAAGCTAAGGTATTTATACCATCTATATTCATCGCACAACTACCGCATATTCCCTCTCTACAAGATCTCCTAAATGTTAAAGTAGAATCCATTTCGTTTTTTATTTTTATTAAAGCGTCTAACACCATAGGACCGCACTTTGAAGTGTCTATTTTAAAAGTATCATAATATGGTTTAGCATCCCTTACAGGATTAAATCGGTAAATTTTGAATGTTTTTATTAAATTTTTAATCATAATATTTAATATAATTTTTTTAAATTTTATGTAAAAATTAAAAATATAAAAATTAAAAAAAAAACAAAAAAGGTTCAATATGATTTGAAACCTTTGTTTTTTTCAAGAAACTATTAAATTTGTAAAAGAAATTTTTATTCGTGCTGTGAAGTTTCTTAATGTATTTTATTACCAACTGAATGATAATAGAATTAATAAGCCTCGTGCGGGGCTCGAACCCGCGACCCTCAGATTACACTGTTACACCATAAGGTGTTTATAAGAGTCTGATGCTCTGCCAAACTGAGCTAACGAGGCATCACAATATCCAATTGACATAT
>Ga0181398_1000533_pt1 | contig 11305 bp, 10 predicted proteins | sample 21SPOviralmetaG_FD_130127 | JGI IMG/M metagenome (GOLD analysis project Ga0181398, IMG submission 130127) | Marine viral communities from the oligotrophic San Pedro Time Series (SPOT) site, San Pedro Channel, CA, USA - 21 SPOT_SRF_2011-04-29 | ecosystem: Environmental > Aquatic > Marine > Strait...
ATAACTAAACATGTATAAAACACAAAAATACACCATCCACGTAACCTGCAACGCTCATCAATTCTCAAAGATTCAGCGTTTTGTTCGCAAACTCATACCAACTAAAACCAAGCACCAACGCTTAGTTCTACAGTATGGAGAAACCTTCGAAAAGCTCATGGCTGACGGCTTAACTGGTCAAGACATCTATAGATATGTCGTAGCCAACCGCACTGATGACCAACAGCCTATCACACAACAAGAAACGTATCGCCTCATCAACGACATGGGCTACAAGCTCGCTTACACTAAACAAAAATAACCACCATAACCACCATAACAAATGGAACAACACAAACTAAAACAACACCTGTTCGCTAACCACTACAAAGCATGGCCTGTTCAAGAAGCCATCAAACCAAACGTAGGCTATCAACAGTATATTGACCGCATACTTAACTACAATGGCGTTATCATCGCCGAAGACCTCACTAACGTAATCATTGCGTTCGGCGAGTCTTCTGGACAATCAGTTCCAATAGAAACAGCTAAACTCATCAAACTTGGTGACGACCGCTTCTATGTTCTCAAGTCAGATGTATTCCGTATTAATAACGCAAGACACCAAGAAGACGGTGTTCCTAGCGATTACATGCTATGTAGTTATCCAGACAGCAACACAGTCCATCATCCAGACGACATGGTGTTTACCTACAATAGTAACTGGCTCGCCAAAAGTTCCTGCAAAGTCCTAAATAATGACTACTACAACAACGGTGCTCGTCCATCAGACGAAAGCTATGTGCCTGTCTATGAATACTATCATGACTGCACCATATGCGAAGATGGCACTTACATTCTAACCGATGATTCCATCTACTGCGAAAGCAACGGCTCATATTATCACACAGATACAGACGAACTATACTATAGTGAAACCCTTAGATACTTCATCCACCGCGATGACGACTGTATTCGTTACTGCGAAGACATTGGCGAATACGTCATGGAACACCATGCTCATTGGGACAACATCGCTGAAGTATATGTCTACGATACAGACAACCTAACCAGACGTGACCACACAGTGTCTATCCAAGACTATCACTGCGGTGTTGAGCCTGAGTTCAAAACACTAGAAATCGACAAAAACGTCGTCCTGTCTAAATACACTATCGGCTTCGAAGTAGAAAAAGACTGTCTTCGCGATGGTAACGACGAATGCGGTTCTCTCATCGAGCATCAACCACTGTTCAGCCATTGGGAAACCGACAGCTCATGTGGTATCGAAGGTATCACTAACGTCTATTCACTAGACAACTATAACCAGTTCATCAACGACGTTCGCGAAAGTGACTATACTGACCTAGAAACCAACGGTAGATGCGGAGGTCATATCAACTTCGCCCACCGCGAAAACAAGCTACAATACTGGCACATCCGTCCTTGGTTAGGTCTCATCTTCTCTATGTGGAAGAAACGCCTGACCAATCAATACTCAAGCTGTAACAAAAAGCTTAATCCATACCGAGGCACTGACTATCACTACGGAGCTCTCGTAGAAAAAGGTAGGATGCGTCGCCACGTTAGGTTCGAACTACGACTGCCTAACAAAGTCAAAAACGGCGACACACTTATACGTCGCTTCTGTCTTATCCGAAAGCTCATCGAATGCGTAGACCTCTACATCAACGAAGACTTCTCTTGGATGTCAGCTAAATACGATGACGATAAAATCGACGGCATACCTGACTGGGCAAACCGCGATGACTCTATAAGCTACAACGCCGAAATAGCAGAACTGCTTACAGTTATCAGCCCACAGTCACGCCAACGCACTCGTTTCTTCTTCGACAAAGCCAAAAACATAATCATGCAAGGTTATCAACCAGAAGAATACAAACGTGTTCTAATGTATGCCTACGCCTTCCAAAGCTATATCGACGAGGAATCTCCCTCAATGCCTGTTACAAATCTAACAAACGAATACATCAACTCATAACCACACACTATGCCTAACGAAACTATATACATCGTCGACATCGGCAGTTTTGATATTGACGAAGAAACAAATAATAAAATTAACACTATGGACTTTGAACAACAAAGAAAATGGTTAGCAAGAAAAGTCTTAGACGGCTCTTGCGACATCGTAGACATCAGACAAGAACAATTCTAACCACACAATACACACAATACTATGTGCTTAATAATACACAAACCAAACGCGGACACTATCATACCGCAACACATCCTCGACAATGCAGAAACCATCAATCCTGACGGCTTCGGTATTGTTTACACTGACACCAACGAATGTATCCGCACTATGGATTACAACCATGCTCACGAGCTTATCATAGCCAAGCGTCCGTTCGTTGCTCATTATCGTTACGCTACTCGTGGCACTATCGACAAAGCTACTTGTCATCCTTACCACGTCCAAGACCTCATACGTCTGTTCAGTAACGGCACTGTTGCCGACCTAGGAGACGACAAGACCTGCGACACCGCAGTAGTTGCCGACTACCTCAAACGCTACAAACAAGATACATGGGAAGCTATGCTCAGCATGACCGAAACACGGTTCGCTATCACGTATCCTGACGGTAGCGTATCACGTCATGGTTCATGGCACGAGAAAGATGGTATATTCTATTCCAAGAATAACTGCTTCCATACCAAACAGTCCACCATCGGTTACCATTATGGTAAATCATACTCAACAAGATACCAAACCTATGACGATTACTGGTATGACGATGAAGTCTGCAATACAGGCACAAGCTTCAACACACAACCAAAAGACTACGACATGTCTGACACGTCTAGCGTCTATGGCACAGCACCTGACCACGATATGTTCTCTTGGCAGGACATTAACCTAGTAGCTGTCTACGGCACGCTCAAAGCAGGACGAAGTAACCACATCGTTCTAGGTAACTCAAGCTACGTAGGTGCAGGCAAAACCGTCGGCAAATACGCAATGCAAGCATCAGGTATACCTTACGTATTCGAACACGAGCATCGCGACCAAATAACCGTAGAAGTCTACGAGTTACACGAAGATAACGTCCGACTATCACTAGACCACCTAGAGTCTCATCCCACTTTCTATGAACGTAAGCTTACCGACATAGAACTCACCGATGGTAGTGTCCGCACATGCTGGCTCTACTTCGCTCAAGTAAAACCCAACGATAACATGAAATATATACACACATACTGATAAAAACATAGCTTATACACTAATAACTATTAACATTACCTTATTTATAATCATCGTTTACTTATCAGCTATATAAACACACAAGCTCAGAGATAACCTCTCTGGGCTTTTTTTCTGCTATTCCAAACACCACTCTGTTATACCTTGCACTCGTCGGTGTCTTGCCCACCACTATCACGTTTGCCTATTTTTTATACAAAACGCCTAGTTTTTGTGCACCAGTAATGTTATGTTATATCCCTTGTTAAGTCTTCCTTATCCTTCGTAACTCTTGACGTAGGGTATCAGAAAGAAACTGTCGTTTTTTGTTTCTTTTTTCTTGCTTTGTGTCGCAAACCTGTGATTCTTGAAGACTATGACTACCAGAATACACACAAGAAACACACAATATCGTAACCTTTATCGTGCAGTTCCCGTGGCGACAAAGGTTGAAACACGCAAAGTATGGGAACGAGAAACTAAGAAGCTCGTAGATGTCGCTTATGACGCATTTTGGGCAAAAAGAAAGTTAAAAGCTCCTTGGGTATCTAAAGATACAGTGGGTTCCTTTGACTCAATTAAAGAGGAGGCAATAAAATGAGTGTAAGACAAAACGGGAATAAGTTTATGGCTGACTTCATGTCTAACGGGGTTCGCCACCGCAAACAGTTCCCTACCACCGAAGAGGCAGATGCTTGGGAAGCCGAGCTAAAGAAACGCATTAGGCTCAATATGCCTTATCAAGAGTTACTCGACGCCAAAGACGGCAAGATTACTATTGATGAGTTACTGAGTAAGACCTTTGTGCGTTATTGGGAGGACACCGCTAACGAGTCCACTCAGCTAGGTAACATCCGTCTTATCAATGAGTTCTTTGGAGCTAACCAGTCAGTAGACAAAATAGACACCACTGCTCTTGATGAATTTATAGGCGCAATGGAGAAGAAAGGCTTAGCGGCATCCACCATCAACGGGCGTCTTGCAACAATTTCTAAGGCTCTCACATACGCACAAGACAGAAACTACATAAACAGTCGTCCCAAGATTGAACGCAAGAAAGTAAGTAACCAACGCCTGCGCTTCTTTACTGAAGAAGAAGAGTACGAAATGCTTGAAGCGTTACGTGCTGACGGGCGTAATCACTTTGCCCACTTCATTGAGTGGAGTATCGACACAGGTATGCGTCCTATAGAGTCCCGTAATGTGTCTCAGGCTTCTATTCGTGAAGACCCAGAGCTAGGATACCTTATTGACCTGCGTAAGACCAAGAACGCTTACCCAAGAACCATCCCACTAACCAAGAGGGCGCACTACGCGTTCACTTATTTATCGGCAACTGAATTTATGCCCTTTGCCCAGTTCACGGAAAGTAACATCCGTAAGAACTGGCGGTTCGTCCGTGAGGTCATGAATGATGTAGACCCAGAGTTTGTCTTCTACTTGACACGGCACACCTGTGCGTCACGATTAGTCCAACGCAATGTACCGCTTCATGTGGTCAAAGAGTGGATGGGACACCGCACCTATGAGATGACTTTGCGCTACGCTAAACTTACGCCGAGGAATTTTCTTGACGCTAAGGTTGCATTAGAACAAGCTCTTTAATTCACTGTTATGATAACAACAAAAATATTAACTAAATTAACCAAAAAACATGCCATCAACAAAAGTAAACCACAGCCTGTTCAAGCCAGACGCAGAAGCAGTACTCGTAAGAGGATTAAACGCCATGACAAAGGCGTGTGATTCCTTATCCAGCCAGAACGAACAGTTAAACCAAGACATTGAGGGGCTGAAACGTAAAATTGGGCGGCTCCAAGAGCGTGTAATCCTAGATAATAAGTGACAATACACTGACAAACTACGTCACTGGTAGCAATTAGTGACAAATTTCTTAGAATCATTCTAAATAAGGAAGACTAAAATTATGGATTAAAAACAGCAAGTTAAGTGGTGGGCGACTCTGGAATCGAACCAGACGTGCGTCTCCGCGAGGGAGTTACAGTCTCTCGCAAATATCGAATCGACGTAAACCGTTGATTTTTTAACTAATAATTTCAAACACATATCCGTTGCTGACAGCAGTTTACTGTTGCGTAGTGACAATACACTGACAAAGATTTGAGTATGAGCGAGTTAACACAATCGGAGCTAAACGAGGACATGACCACACTAGGCGTAGGAAGATACCGAGCCAAGGTTGAGTCCGCTAAAGCACGCGGGGCTGAACTACAGACGCCCTACGGTCAACGCTTGATGAGAGCCGCTTTGCCTGACCTTAACAAAGCAATTAAAAACTGGCAGGAATCCCTATCAAGAGTAGACAATAAAGCACGATTCCAAATAGATACGCAAGACCTTGACCCAAAGGTTCTGAGTTTCCTCTCAATCAAAGCTCTACTCGACTGCATCACACAGAAGAAGACGTTAGCCAGTGCGTCTATCTTTTTAGGCAAGTTGATTGAGGATGAGTTGCGCTGTCGCTTTCTAGTTGAGAACAACGAAGATAAAGGGCAGGGCATCATCCTCGGTGCTGTAAGACGCAAAGGTACAGCCGCCAAGACTAGGCACATACGTTCCTCAATGAAGCACGAAGCCGACAAAGGTTTGATGGATGCTTGGGAACCGTGGGCACACAGAGATAAGCTAAACATGGGTCTAATAATGACCGAGCTTGTTCGTGTGTCCACAAACCTTATCGAATACACCTACATACTGGAGAAGAGCCGTAAGCGTCCTACGCGTTACATCAGTGCCACTCCAGATACTCTTCAATGGATTGAGGAGTTCAACGACCACAGAGAATTTATAGAACCCTTCTGGCTACCTACAGTAGAACTACCCGCCAGTTGGACAAACATTTGGGATGGTGGTTACGACCACGAACAATCCTATCTACCTAAAGTTCCGTTTATCAAAACGAACAACATGGACTACCTTCGGACTATCACGGGCGCACTCCCTGAGCCGATGGAAGCAACGAATCTAATCCAGCAGACACCTTGGGCAATTAATAACAAGGTGATGCAGGCGATGGAGTGGTGCTGGGAAAATAATGTCATAGTGGACGGACTTCCTAGCCGTGAACAGGAAGCTCTCCCTCCTGTCCCAATAGACTTTAAAGAAAATAAAGAGTCCAACACCACTTGGAGAAGGCAGGCGGCGAAAGTATATAACTCACGGCTCTCTAATACCAGCCGTCGCCTTCTCGTTTCGAAGATACTTTACGTTGCGAAAAAGCTTTCTGGTAATCGTTTCTTTTACCCCTCGCACGTAGACTTTCGTGGGCGTGTTTATAACATACCTGCTTTTCTTGGTATCCAAGGCCCAGACATCAGCCGTGGTTTGTTACAGTTTCACCGACCAGAACGAATTAAGACTGACGAAGATGTAAAGTGGTTAGCTATTCAAGGGGCGAACACTTTTGGCAATGACAAGATTACATTAGACAAGCGTGTAGAATGGGCTGAGAGCTTCTCTAAGGACGCTATAGCTATCTATGAGAGTCCTACCACTAATCTTATGTGGATGGACGCTGACGAACCCTTCCAGTTCCTTGCGTGGTGCTTTGAGTGGGGTCAGCTTCGTAAAACAGGCAAGCTAATGACACAGCTTCCTATAAATTTAGACGCATCTAACAATGGGCTTCAAATTCTGTCTATGCTGATGAGGGACGAATATGGAGCCAAGGCAACAAATGTACTCACAAGTGATTCACCTGAAGATATTTACAGAGTTGTCTCTGACTCCATCTTAAAAAAACTTAAAGCTGATACTCACCCCTACGCAGAAAAGTGGATTAAGTTTGGTATCAATCGTAAGCTGGCTAAACGCCCTACAATGGTGTGGCCTTATGGCGGTACGTTCTACTCGTGCCGTGATTATGTGGACGAATGGTATCAAGACACACTGCGAAAAACACGATGCGCCAACCCGTTCACAGAAGATGAACGCTACAAAGTTACTGGTTACCTCAGTAAGCTAACGTGGGCTTCAATCAACGAAGTCCTCGACAAGCCAAAGGACTGTATGCAGTGGTTGCAGTCCTGCGCTAAAAAGCTGGCAGAACACGGAAAGCCTGTAAGCTGGGTAACCCCTTCAGGTTTTCCTGTTCTCCAAAGCTACCACAAAACAACAAGCCAGAATGTTAGTACCAACATCAGCGGACAGGCTACTTACGTAAAATGGTACAGCGATGACGAAGCAATCAGTCCTCGCAAACAGAAGTCAGGCATCAGCCCTAATTATGTCCACTCTTTGGACGCGGCTTGTCTGACAAAAACAGTCATTGAATGTAATAAACAAGGAATATGGGACTTTGCCATGATACACGACAGCTACGGCACTCACGCCACAAACTGCCCCACGTTAAACAAAACTTTAAGAGAACAATATTTAAATGTTTTTGAGGTTGACCAGTTAGAAGCTCTACTACATCAATTAAGTGGGGCTAACCCAGAAATAGATTTTCCAGAAATTCCAGAATACGGCAACGCCGACATCTCTCAGGTGTTGGAGAGTAAGTATTTCTTCTCCTAATGGAGACAACAACAACCAAAATAGAGACAAACAAAATGAGTCAAATACTGACAACACCTAAGGGTACAGCAGTGTACCCACGCATCGCAGAACCAGATACGAAGTTTAACACTGACGGAGTTTACCACTGTAAGCTTCACGTAAGTGAGGATGACTTCAATCTGTTTAGTAAAACCGTAACCGACATCGTCGAGAAAGAGTACGAAGCAGAGTGTGCCATCAAAGGCAAAAAGCTTGCCCGTGCTACCACTAGCCCTATCCGTATTACAGCGGAAGGCGACTACGAGCTATACGCCAAGCAAGTAGCCCAACGTCAGACAGCTAAAGGACTCCTAGAGTTCACTGTGCCTGTCTTTGACGCCAGCGGTACACGCCTAGGTAAAGCTCCTAATATCGGAAGCGGTTCAACCCTCAAGCTAAGCACGGAGGTGTACACATGGTTCACTCCTACGCAAGGCTTCGGCTACACACTGCGCCTTAAAGCAGTACAAGTAATAGACCTAGTAGAATATGCAGGTGGCGGTTCCGTCTTCGGAAAGGAAGATGGCTCGTTCATTAGTGATGGCGAATCCTTGGATACAGCGTTCGAAGAAGAAGCCCCGTCGGGCGTCGGCTTCTAAATACCGTTCTCGCTTCGAAGCACAACTTGCTCTCACCCTTGAACGGGTGGGGGCGACCTTCGACTACGAAAGTCTGAAGGTGAAATACACGAAGGAGTCCACGTATACCCCTGACTTCATATTGCCCAACGGCATTATCATTGAAGCTAAGGGTTACTGGATACCTGCCGATAGAACCAAGCACTTAAGAGTGCGTGACTGTAACCCAGAACTGGACATTAGATTTTGCTTTCAGAACGCACACAACACACTCAGCAAAAAGAGCAAGACCACATACGGGGAGTGGTGCGACAAGCACGGCTTCCTGTGGGCTCACAAAACAATACCAACAGAATGGACACACTAACATCATCACTAACACACCAACCATGCGAAGACTGCGGCTCAAGCGATGCCCTAACAATAAACACCGACGGAAGCACCAAGTGCCACAGTTGCGGAACTTGGCATCCAAGAGGGGGCAATACTTATACTGTGACTCCTAAAGAAACTAAACCTACAGGCTTCCTTACTGGACACACACTGGACATACCTGCTCGTGGTTTGACCAGAGACATCTGTAAGAAGTATGGCTACCAAGTAGCGACCCACAACGGCGAGACTTGTCACGTAGCTAACTACAGAGACCTTGAAGGAGAGCTAGTCGCACAGAAGCTACGGTTCAAAGACAAACGCTTCCAATGCAAGGGCGCACCTAACGTATTCTTCGGACAACACCTATGGCCTAATGGAGGTCGTATGCTCGTTGTAACCGAGGGCGAGGTTGACTGCCTATCTGTAGCGATGGCTAACGGCGATGGTAAATGGCCTGTAGTCTCTTTGCCAAGCGGAGCGCAGTCAGCTAAGTCTATCTTTAAAGCACAGTTCCCTTGGCTCGACCAGTTTGAGACAGTGGTTTTGATGTTTGATGAAGATGAACAGGGACGCAAAGCCTCTGAAGAAGTAAGTCATCTACTACCAGCAGGTAAGACTAAGATAGCTCGCCTGCCTATGAAGGATGCTAACGATTTGCTAATGGCTAACCGCAAGAACGACATTGTTCGTGCTATGTGGGACGCAAAGCCGTGGAAGCCTGACGCTATCACGGACGGCGTTGACCTATATGAAAGGCTCACCACTCCTAAAAACAATCAGTCCATTGATTACCCTTTCAAAGGATTGAACCGCCTTACACACGGGCTTCGCCGTGGAGAGATTGTAACCTTTGCCGCTGGCTCTGGGGTAGGCAAGTCTCACGTCTGTAAGATTATTGCACACAACCTTCTCAAGACTGACCACAAGGTAGGATACATCGCCCTTGAGGAATCCCTTGAGCGCACTGCTAACTCCATCATCGGTTTAGAGATGAAGAAGCTCATCCACCTAGACCCAGAGTTCCAAGCTACCGATGAATACAATGAAGCGTTTAAAGCTACCATAGGTTCTGGGCGTTGCTTCCTTTACGACCACTGGGGTTCTATGGAGAGCGACAACCTCCTAGGACATATACGCTATATGGCTAAGGTCATGGACGTTGAATACGTTGTTCTAGACCACCTTAGTATTATCGTTTCTGGTTTAGGAGATGGTGACGAACGTAGGTTAATTGATAATACAATGACCAAGCTTCGTAGCTTAGTTGAAGAGACCAACATCGGAATGATTTTAGTCAGCCACCTCAAGCGTCCAGAAGGTAAGGGACACGAGGAAGGCGCAAGCACTAGCCTAGCACAACTCCGTGGTTCAGCCGCTATCGCACAACTCTCTGACATTTGTTGTGGGCTTGAGCGTAACGGGCAGTGTCCAGACAACAAGAACAAGACAATCGTTCGCGTTCTTAAGAATAGATTCTCTGGGGAAACAGGCATCGCTTGTTCCCTAAACTACAACCCCACTACTGGCTTAATGGCTGAAGAACATTACAGCGAGAACCCCTTCTAACATATGAAATATTGCTCAAACTTTCGACACGACCTTGAAGTAGGACAAATAGCTGAGAAAGAGATTGGTGAATTGCTATCTGATAAAAAAATAGAAATTAAAAAAGATATGCTTGCCAAGAAGACGGGCAATGTTTTTGTTGAGTATATGTCACGAGGCAAAGTCTCTGGCATCGACCGTTCCGAAGCGGATTATTACTGCTTCGTTGTAGAAAACCTAATCATATTCCTTCCGACTGTAGACCTCAAAGCACTTATTGAGCCCCTCAAGAAAACAAAGAGGGACGTCAGAGGAGGAGACAATAACACATCACGGGGCATCTTGCTCCCACTAACCACACTGATACCAACAAATGAATAGCATAGCATTTTTCGATATAGAAACGAATGGCATCGAGGATTGGACAAAGCTGTCTGACCTTGAGACCGTTCATTGTATCGCCATACACGACGCCACAGGTACGATTGCGTTCTCTGGCGATTCCGTACTGAAAGGACTTGAACGCCTACAGAAGTACGATGCCATTGTAGGACATAACTCTATCGGCTTTGATTACCCAGCATTGTACACGAAGTACGGCTTCCAGCACCCAATGGTTTTGGACACGGCAGTCATGGCACGTTGTATGTTTCCTGACATTCGCTCTACCGACTACCAACGAGAAGACTTTCCCAAAGAGCTTTGTGGCTCACACAGTCTGAAGGCTTGGGGTAAACGCATAGGTGTATTCAAGGACGACCACGGCGAGACCGAGGACTGGACTACATGTACCCCAGAGATGATTGAGTATTGTAAGCAGGACACCTATGTGACCTACCGCTTATACGACTACTTTCTTAAAAAGAGCCCTGACCTTCGTATGCTTAAGCTTGAACACAAGTTCGCTAAGCTTATGCGTAGACAAGAGTGGAATGGCTTCCCGTTCGACATCAAAGCGGCTGAGAAGCTTACCTCTGACCTCATGGTTCGCCGTGCGGAACTAGGTGACGACCTCGCCAAGTCCTTTGGGCCTAGCGTTGAGCTAATGAAAAGCCACTGG
>Ga0181398_1000534_pt1 | contig 11305 bp, 16 predicted proteins | sample 21SPOviralmetaG_FD_130127 | JGI IMG/M metagenome (GOLD analysis project Ga0181398, IMG submission 130127) | Marine viral communities from the oligotrophic San Pedro Time Series (SPOT) site, San Pedro Channel, CA, USA - 21 SPOT_SRF_2011-04-29 | ecosystem: Environmental > Aquatic > Marine > Strait...
CTATCTACAGTCCAAGATGCAAAAGAGGTTTTAGAGAAACTATATAAGTCTAGCTAGAACTAATCTTCAAAAGCAACAAACCCAGTCTACTGTTAATTCATAATGTTGTCAACGTTATGATTTACTGTTATAATATCCTCAGTAGATAAATGTTTATTATGCCCTTCTCATATACAACTATGCCAAGACCTAAAAAATCAGAACACTATGTAAACAATAAAGATTTTTTAGCTGCTTTGGAACAGTATGCAATTGATGTTGCGAGGGCAAAAGAAAGAGAACAACCAAAACCAAGAATTCCAAGATATATTGGAGAGTGTTTTTTAAAGATCGCTAATCATTTGTCATATAAACCAAACTTCGTGAACTACATGTTCAAGGATGATATGATCTGTGATGGTATTGAAAACTGTGTAAGGTATATCCACAATTTTAATCCAGAGAAATCTAAAAATCCATTTGCATACTTCACTCAAATTATCTACTATGCATTCTTGAGAAGAATTCAACAAGAGAAGAAGCAATTGGAAATAAAAAACAAGATTTTAGAGAAGACCAATTTTGATGAAGTCTTTGACTCCAACGACCTTGACGCAAGCAATTATTCAGAATACAATAGTATCAAGGATAATGTACATTCCAAACTTAGAAACTAATGCGTGTAGCAGTTATTACTGATACTCACTATGGTGCAAGAAAAGGATCTAAACTTTTTCATGACTATTTTGAGAAATTTTATAATGATGTTTTCTTTCCAACTTTAGACAGGGAAAAAATCACCACTGTAATCCACATGGGTGATGCCTTTGATAGTAGGAAAGGTATAGAATTTAAAGCACTAGAATGGGCAAAGAGAGTTGTTTTTGAACCACTCAAAGAAAGAAATATAACCATGCATCTGATGGTAGGAAACCATGATGCTTATTATAAAAATACCAATCATATCAATTCAGTAGATCTTCTTTTGAATGAGTATGATAATGTCATTACTTACTCAGAACCAGCAGAAGTAGTAATTGATAATCAACCTATATTATTCATTCCTTGGATCAATGAAGAAAATAAAGAAAGCACTTTCAAATGCATTGAAAATTCAACTTGCAAGTGTGCGATGGGGCACCTTGAACTCAATGGATTTAGAGCTCATAAAGGACTCGTCATGGATCATGGTATGGAAAGCAAACTATATCAGAAGTTCCAGCGGGTATTTTCGGGTCATTACCATACAAGATCAGATGATGGAAAAATCTTCTACATAGGAAATCCATATGAGATGTTTTGGAGTGATGTGAATGATGATAGGGGATTTGTTATTTTAGATACTGATGACTTTGGTTTTGATTATGTAAATAACCCATACAAACTCTTTCATAATATCTACTACGAAGACACACCATATCAAACCTTTGATGCTACTCAATATTGTAATAAAATTGTAAAAGTTATTGTAAAATCTAAGACTAATGTCTCATCATTTGAAAAATTTATTGATAAATTATATGATGCTAAAGTATCAGACTTAAAGATTGTAGAAAATTGTGATTTCAATAATGGATACTTGACTAGAGATGCTGATGTAGAAACAGAAGACACCTTCTCTATCTTGAATAGATATATTGAGGAGGTAGAGTTTTCTCTTGATAAATCAATAGTTCAATCTTTGATTAAAGAAGTTTATGAGGAAGCATGTGAGATAACATAATGTTTATTATTACAGTTGCAGGAAAAGAAAAAGATGGTGCATATTCTGTAGTAGATGATGAAGGAGAACAAGTCCTTTACATCTTTGAAGAAGAAGATGATGCAATGAGATATTCCATGCAGCTAGAAGAACTTGACTATCCTCTTATGCATGTGATAGAAATAGACGATGAACTAATGGTCCACACATGTGAGACACATGGACACAGATATACTATTATATCTAAAAATGATATTGTGATTCCCCCAGATAAACCTGATGATACTGTTTAAATCAATTTCATGGAAGAACTTCCTTTCAACTGGGAATCATCCAACTAGCGTTTGTTTTGATAATTATAATACATCTTTAATTATTGGATCAAATGGGGCAGGTAAATCAACTATTCTTGATGCGCTTACTTTTTCTTTATATGGAAAGTCATTTAGGAAGATTAATAAAGCGCAACTTATTAATACTACAAATGAAAAAAATTGTTTTGTAGATATTGAATTTTGTGTTAATAATGTAGATTGGAAAGTAGAAAGGGGAATCAAACCAAATATTTTTAAAATCTATAGGGATGGTGAAGAATTAGATCAAAGTTCTTCTGCTATAGATCAACAAAAATGGTTAGAACAAAATGTTCTTAAAATGAACTATAAGTCATTTACTCAGATTGTAATTTTGGGTAGTAGTTCTTTTGTCCCATTCATGCAACTACCAACTAATAGTAGGAGAGAGGTTGTAGAAGATTTATTGGATATTAAAATCTTTTCTTGTATGAATGAGATTGTTAAAACAAGAATGCGTCTGGTTAAAGATGAATTAAGAACACTTGAGTTGAAGAAAGAAAGTTTAAAAGATAAAGTTGACATGCAAAAAAACTTTATCCAACAGATTGAAAATCAAAGTAAAGATGATGTAAATAAAAAAAATGATGTAATTAATAATCTGATAGATGAGATGTCAGGTTATATGAAGAAGACTGAGTATCTTGATGAAGAAGTTAAAGCAACTCAATTATCTCTTCAAAATTTTGAAGGGGCCACTTCTAAACTTAAGAATTATGGTAATATAAAAGGTAAACTATCTCAAAAAATTTCTGGTATTGTAAAGGAACATAAATTTTTTACAGAAAATAAAGTTTGTCCTACATGTGATCAAAACATAGAAGAAACATTTAGAGTAAATAGAATTAGTGATTCTCAATCTAAAGCAGAAAAATTGCAGGAAGGGTATCAAGAACTTCTTCAAGCAATTAAAAATGAAGAAGAGAGAGAATCTCAATTCAAACAATTATCAGGAGATTTAAGTAAATTACTTAATGGCATTACTCAGAACAATTCTCAAGTCAATGGTTGTCAAAAACAAATCAAAAGACTTAAACATGAAATTCAAACTGTTACCAATCAAGTTGAAAACAGAAATATTGAACATGAAAAGTTAGAGAATTTTAGGAGTAGTCTTCAAGATACATTTGAAAGTATTTCAGATAAAAAAGAAAATGTAACCTATCTTGATTTTACTTATAATTTATTGAGAGATGGTGGAGTAAAAACCCAAATCATTAAAAGGTATCTTCCTGTTATTAATCAACAGGTTAACAAGTACTTGCAGATGATGGATTTTTATATCAACTTAAAACTTGATGAAGAATTTACAGAGACAATTGAAACTCCCATCCATGAAGATTTTACTTACTCTTCTTTTTCTGAGGGAGAGAAAATGAGAATTGATTTGGCACTCCTGTTTACCTGGAGAGAGGTGGCAAGAATGAAGAACTCTGTTAATACTAATCTATTGATTATGGACGAAGTATTTGATAGTTCTCTAGATGGATTTGGAACAGAAGAGTTTCTTAAGATTATAAGATTTGTTATTAAAGATGCTAATGTTTTTGTAATCTCTCATAAGGATGGACTTGAAGATAAGTTTGATAATGTGATAAAATTTGAAAAGCAAGGTAATTTCTCTAGGATAGAACCATGAATGTTCCAAATTGGCAGCATCATTCCAATAAACAACAGAAAGTTCATCTAAAACCTCAAGCAATTAGACAACGTAAAGAAGCATTACAATTTTTGAAGAAAAAGTTTAATGTGACAACAACTTCATTAAGTTAGCATACGCTGACTAAATAGTAGAGTGAGAGAGGTAAAATTATGCATAACCTGGTGTCTAGAAATGAATTAGCATCTTGGAGATGGGATGAAAAAAATTCATCAAATGAAAAATATGATCAAGTGTCTGATTATTTTCAATGCATTTCAGAATGCGGTATCATAGATCAAACAGCAAGGAGGTTTTGCAGACACATCCTAACTGAAGAATAACTTCAAATCACAAAACATAAGGAGAACAAAACCAAAGCCCCCTGCACCTTAAATAGTGTGGGGGGTTGGTGCGTGTGACAGTTTAGTTAGTGGTTGCAATGGGTTTTAAAACCTGTTGACCTGTGTATAATAAAGATATCAGCAAGAGACTTATGGCAATCAACTATGAAATCAAGTCCCAGTTGGCAAAATTGCTTGCTACTGAGGACCTGGTGGTTGAGCATAAGAATGTTGCCACAGCACAGTTTAATGTAGAGCATAGAGTATTGACCCTTCCTATGTGGAAACGTGCTTCTAACAGTGTTTATGACATGCTGGTGGGTCATGAAGTGGGACATGCTCTCTTTACACCTAATGATTGGTCTTTTGAGCGTAAGGTTCCTCAGCAGTTTGTAAATGTGACTGAGGATGCACGTATTGAGAAACTTATGAAACGTAAGTATGCAGGAATTAAAAAATCTTTTTACTGTGGGTATGAAGAATTAGCAGGACAAGATTTCTTTTGTATTGATGGTGAAGATGTTGATAATATGAACCTGGCAGATCGTGCAAACCTTCATTTCAAGATTGGTCAGTTTATTGATGTATCATTTCATAATTTTGAAGAGAGTAGGATTATAAAACTAATTAGAGATGCTGAAACATTTGAGGATGCTGTTGAAGCAGCAAAGCAATTGTATGCATATTGTAAGAAACCAAAGACTGAATCACAACCTATAGCGACTCCACCTTCTCAAGATGGACAACCTGGTGGTGAAGAAATGACTCATGAAGAAATGCTTGAGGAAGCAGAAAAGCGTGAGTCTGAAAATGAAGCATCTGATGATATTGATGAACAATCTTCTAATGATTCTGAAACTGTAGAAAATACTAAAGAAGGTGATAAAGAACCAGAGGTTGAAACTGATAGTGCCTTTGAAGAGGGTATTGAAGACCTTAATGGTAATATGAGTGATGATGGCACTGGATATTATGAGATTCCTGAAATTGATATTAATAAAATTGTTGTTCCCTTTGATGAGATTCAAAAAAAGTTTGAATGGTCAGAAGATGTTTATGCATCTGTAGAGAGATGTTTTGAATATGCTGATAGTGAATATAATAAATTCAGAAAATCTGCTTCACGTGAAATCAACTATCTTGTAAAAGAGTTTGAATGTAAGAAATCTGCTGATGCTTATGCACGTTCTGCTACTTCAAGAACTGGTGTTCTTGATTGCTCTAAACTTCACACTTACAAATACAATGAAGATTTATTTAAGAAAGTAACTACTCTTGCTGATGGTAAGAATCATGGACTAATTTTTGTTCTTGATTGGTTAGGTTCAATGGCAAATTCAATCATTGATACAATTAAACAACTCTACAATCTAATCTGGTTCTGCAATAAATGTAATATCCCCTTTGATGTCTATGCTTTCACAAATTCATATATGAGGGGAGAGGAGAAAGAGATTGAGCATATCTGGGAAGAAGGTAAGTTTATTATTGATGGATCATTCAAAATGATGAATCTTCTTTCTAGTAATATGAAAAGGAAGGATTTGGAAAAGCAGATGCAATCTATATTCAGAATGGTATTTGGTTTTAGAAATTATGTACCATATAATTATCCAGCAGAGTTTAGTCTTTCTGGCACTCCTCTTAATGAAGCAATTCTGTCACTTCATAAGATTATCCCTGCCTTCAACAAAATGCATGGAGTACAGAAAACTCATTGTTTTGTCCTGACTGATGGTGAAGCTAATTCTTTGATGATTGCTAGGGAGAATGTTTATGGTGGTCCAGGCGCTAAGCACATTACTGCTATGAATTCTTATCTTAGGAATAGAAAGACTGGATATACCTATCAGATCCAATATGAATATTATAAGTTTACTCAAGTTCTTCTTGAGAATCTGAAACAGGAAAACAAGGATGTAAACTTTATTGGTATTCGTCTATGCCCACCAAGAGAGATGAATCAATTTGTCAGAAGGTATGAAATAATTGATGATGTAATGGCTAAAAAAATGAAGAAAGACAAATTCTATGATATTAAAAATACTGGATATACATCCTACTTTGCTATGCAAACATCTGCTTTGAATAATGATGCTGACTTTGATGTTGAGGAAGGTGCTTCCAAAGCAAAGATTAAATCTGCCTTTGTTAAGAATTTGAAAACTAAGGCACTAAATAAAAAAGTCCTTGGTAAATTTATCTCTCTAGTAGCATGAAAGAAAATTGGAGAGAAATTGCAAAGGGTGCAGAGAAAGATCCAAAGGTGATTAAAATCCTTGAGGATGGTCCTAAATCTCTTGGTCAGGCATATCTACTTCAAGCCATGAGATACAAGTATGGACAGTCAACAAAGTGACACTAAGGGTCTTAAGACCCTTTCTTTTTGCCCTACAATGACTTCAGTTAAACAAAATACATGGCACTCTCCACAGAATACATTCTGTCTTCTCTAAACAATCTTTATGGATCTGAAATTGTAGCTGCTGATGTTCGTGCTTGGTGTTCTATGAATGACACCACATATCAAACTGTAACTAAGAAACTGGATATTTTTAAAGTTGGTCGTGGTAAGTGGAATTTGACTGTTAAAGAAAAACTAGAAAAAACATATGTGTCTCCTGCTGCTCTTCCTGCTGTAGAACAAAATCTTATTCCTGAAAAAGATGATACTTTCGTCAACTTTGGTAATTTTCTCGATATCAAAAAAATTATTAAGTCCAACTTATTCTACCCTACATTCATTACAGGTCTTTCTGGTAATGGTAAAACATTCTTTATTGAACAAGCTTGTTCTCAACTCAAAAGGGAACTAATTCGTGTCAATATTACAATTGAAACTGATGAAGATGATCTTATTGGTGGGTTTCGTCTTGTCAATGGTGAAACCATCTGGCATAATGGTCCAGTCATTGAAGCCCTTGAACGTGGAGCAATCTTGCTCCTTGATGAAATTGACCTTGCCTCAAACAAAATCCTTTGCCTCCAATCTATTCTTGAAGGAAAAGGGATTTTCCTCAAGAAGATTGGCAAGTTCATTGCGCCCACAACAGGTTTCCAAGTATTCGCAACCGCAAATACTAAAGGAAAGGGGAGTGATGATGGACGATTCATTGGTACTAATGTGCTCAATGAAGCCTTCCTTGAAAGGTTCCCAGTAACCTTTGAACAGGCATATCCATCACCTTCTGTTGAGCAGAAGATCCTAGAGGGTGTATCTGACACTATAGGAGTCTCTGATAGTGAGTTCTGTAAGTATCTGTGTGATTGGGCAGACATCATTCGTAAGACTTTTTATGATGGAGGTATTGAGGATGTTATCAGTACAAGGCGTTTAGTGCATATCATTCGTGCTTATAGTATCTTTGGTGATAAAGAAAAAGCAATGAAAGTTTGTATTAATCGCTTTGATGATGAAACCAAACAAGCATTCATGGAATTGTATGATAAGGTGGATGCTGATTTTGAAATGGTTGACATGGAACCTTCTGCTTGATATAATTAATGATAAACGCTTGGTCACTACTTTATGAGGAATTGAAAATGAGTGAAAACTTTGAAACACGTTATGAGGATAGTATGGTAGGTAATCCTATGGGAGCAGAATCATCATCAGATACTATTAATTTTAGTAGTGATATTGTTGCTGCTGCACCAGTTCCAATGATTTTTGGTGCAGAGGGTGAAGATCATATCTCTTTTGATCTACCAGAACCTTCTAATCCTCCAATCACTAGTAGGAGGAAGTATAGTGAAGATGTAATCATTAAAGAGTTGCAAGATTACATTACTAGAACATATGATCAGCATTATTCTGCTGGTGATGATAAGATTCAAACTCTTGATCTGATTGAAGCTTGTGGTGATGGTGAAGCATTCTGTAGATCCAACATCCTTAAGTATGCATCAAGATACGATAAGAAGGGTACTGCCCGTCGTGACATTATGAAGATTCTGCATTATGCTGTACTTCTAATGCATTTTAATGATAAAAATGCTCAAAATGAAACCTACCCACAGTGAGATGAAACTGAAACCTACAACTATGAAACTGTCTGAAACCACTGTCAATCTACTGAAGAACTTCTCTTCAATCAATCAGTCAATTCTTTTTAAAGAGGGTAGTAAACTTCGCACTATTAGTGTCATGAAGAATATCCTTGCTGAAGCTAGTATTGAAGAAGACTTCTCAAAGGATTTTGCAATCTATGACCTGAATCAATTCCTCAATGGTCTATCACTTCATTCTGATGCAGAACTTGATTTTAAAAATGATGGTTATGTGATGATCAGAGAAGGCAAGATGCGTAGCAAGTATTTCTTTGCTGACCCATCTGTAATTGTTGCACCACCAGATAAGGACATTACTCTTCCAACAGAGGATGTATGTTTTATTCTTACAAGTCAACAACTAGAGAAACTCAAGAAAGCATCATCAATCTATCAACTACCTGATATCTCTGCTGTTGGTGAAGCAGGAGTAATCAAATTGGTTGCACGTGATAAGAAGAATGATACCTCTAATGATTTCTCCATCATTGTTGGGGAAACAGATAAAGAGTTTGTTTTCAACTTCAAAGAAGAGAATCTTAAGATTGTTCCTGGAACTTATGATGTAATTGTTTCTGAAAAACTTCTTGCTAAGTTTACCAACCAAAACATCAATGTAACTTATTATATTGCTTTAGAACCAGACTCTACTTTTGGATGAGATGAGTGAAGACTCTTTACATATGCCAAATTGGTGATAGTGAATGTTTAACTCATGATGGTTATATACAGATTGGTATATTTAATCACTCTGTTGAAAAACATCTTGAGTTAAATCCTACTATTGATTGGCAGATAACATACTGGATGCCTGATGTATTTGCTAATAGGTACAAAAGAGTGTCTTTTCAAAAAACTGAAAAGAAGAATGAAGGCAGTCCTAAAACAGATAATGCAGGACAAGGTTCTGCAGAGTTTGGTTCTAAACCAAAAGGATGTAATAAATTGGAGGATAAATGACTAGAAATGTTGATGTTTTAATGAGGATCACTGGAAGTGCTCTAGTCATCATTGCCTACTTTACTGTCCTTCATGTCAATGTAGTGGTTGGTGTAATTACTCATTTTGTAGCAGATCTTATTTCAGTTCCTTACTTTATTCGCACAAAGTCCTGGGATGTGGTTATAATGTTGGTATTCCTCCTTACAATTTCTGTTTCTAAATTATTATGAACATTTTTGTGACTGACCCTAATCCCTGGCAATCTGCCAGAGTGCTTCCAGACAAGCACATTGTCAAGATGCCTCTAGAGACCTGTCAGATGCTTTCTATTGTGTGTTCTGACAAGTGGGGGCATGGGTTTGGAACCATCCCTAGGGCAGATGGAGAACCCTACAAGACCACCTCAGGTGCCTTTAGAAATCATCCATGCACCATTTGGGCAAACTCCTTTGTAACCAACTGGCAGTGGTTGCTTGCTCATGGTTTTGGATTATGTGAAGAATATGCTGCAAGATATGGTAAGGTTCATACTTGTTACAATAGTCTTCTAGCAGCAAAGGAAATACTTCCTACTGCAGATCCACAAGGTCTCAGTGGAAAGGACACAACTCCTTTTGTATTTGCTGGACCTGATGAGTTTAAGTATGATACAAGCATTGATATCTTCACTGCTTACAAGATGTATATTTCATCTAAACCATGGGTAAAAGATAATTATCTTCGTATCCCAGATCGTAAACCTGACTGGATATAATGAGACATATTCTTTTTACCCTGAAAGGTTGTCCTTTTGATTTACTTGATGACAAAGAGTTCATAAGAATGGTTTTGTTTAGAGCATCAAAAGAATGCAAGTCAACATTACTTGACTTGACAGTACATAAATTTGATCCTCAAGGTGTGACTGGAATTGCTATGCTTGCTGAGAGTCATCTCAGTATCCATACTTGGCCAGAGAATGGTATGGCAGTTTGTGATGTCTTTACTTGTGGGGATAGTGCTATGCCTGAAAATGGTGTAGAATATATGAAAGAACAATTGAAGGCAACTGATATTGTGTCTAATGAATTTGTTCGTCCTTTGGAATGATTATGAGTCGCAGTGAATTTGTTTGGGTTGAGAAGTATCGCCCTAAAACCATTGATGAGTGTATACTTCCTGATAATATTAAAAAAACTTTTAATGATTTCCTAGATAAAGGGGAGGTCCCCAATCTTTTGCTTTCAGGACCACCTGGATGTGGTAAAACCACAGTAGCTAAAGCATTATGTCATCAATTAGGAGCAGACTATTATGTCATCAATGGATCCGATGAAGGACGATTCCTTGATACTGTCAGAAACAATGCAAAGAATTTCGCTTCGACCGTCTCGCTTTCGTCAGATTCTAAACACAAAGTCATCATCATTGACGAAGCTGACAACACAACCCCAGATGTACAACTCTGTCTTAGGGCGTTTACTGAGGAGTTCATTGGCAATTGCAGATTCATCTTCACCTGCAACTACAAAAACAAAATCATCCAACCACTTCATTCCCGTTGCTCAGTGGTTGAATTTGGAATTAGAGGAAAAGAAAGACAACAACTTGCAGGAGGATTCTTCAAAAGACTCCAAGAAATCCTGGATAAGGAAGGTGTTGGATATGACCAAAGAGTATTGGCAGAGTTAATTAATAAGCACTTTCCTGACTGGCGTAGGGTGCTTAATGAATGCCAGAGGTATGCTTCTGGTGGAGAGATTGATTCTGGTATCCTTGCAAATTTTGCTAATGTTAAAACAGATGATCTCTTTAAGTGCCTCAAGAGTAAAGACTTTTCTAAGGTCAGAAAGTGGGTGGTGGACAATTTGGATAATGATCCTACTGTTCTTCTTAGGTCTGTTTACGATGCTTGTTATGCATCCTTGGAAGGTGCTGGGATTGCTGCTGCTGTGCTCATTATTGCTAAGTATCAGTATCAAAGTTCATTTGTTGCAGATCAAGAAATAAATATGCTTGCCTGTCTAACAGAAATTATGGTAGAGTGTGAGTTCAAATGAAGTTTAAAGCACTAGTATTCATCCGTCTAAGGTCACAGGTTGATGACTCTCCTGGCAATGCCGTGAGAGATGCCTGTAAGCGATTGTCTGAACTAAATATCAAGAAACTTAGATTGGGTAAAGTAGTTGATGTTTGGTTAGAAGCAGAGACTAGAGAGTATGCTGAGAAGGAACTTGAAATGCTTTCTGATAGATTCCTTGCTAATAAAGTCATGGAAGACTGGGACTACGAATTAACTGAGATTGAAAGTTTCCCC
>Ga0181398_1000536_pt1 | contig 11229 bp, 10 predicted proteins | sample 21SPOviralmetaG_FD_130127 | JGI IMG/M metagenome (GOLD analysis project Ga0181398, IMG submission 130127) | Marine viral communities from the oligotrophic San Pedro Time Series (SPOT) site, San Pedro Channel, CA, USA - 21 SPOT_SRF_2011-04-29 | ecosystem: Environmental > Aquatic > Marine > Strait...
AACTAAACGTATCGGGTTTGCATGTAAGTACATGCACCCGGATCAAACACAAAAGAAGAAAGTTCTAGAAGAACTACAAAGACCACTAAACGAAAAAGCCACAACAATTACATGGCTTAACAATCAAACTAGAGATGTAGCTGAACAAAGATTGTGGGACATTATGGAACACAATGGAGCGGCGGCAAAACGCCTAGTAGAATATGTAGGAGGATTACCTGATGAGCTTAGAATGGTCCGTCTTGGATCTAATCAGTTGCCTGCTTATACTCAGCATGACTGGAGTTATTTTTGGCGTAAGCCGGATGTCAGACAAAGAGCCGAACAACTTTATTCAGCAGTGGGTGCGACTGCACGTGAGCTTGATGTTCGCTTGTCTATGCATCCTGGGCAGTTTACTGTTTTGGCAAGTATTAACGAAGATATTGTAAATAGAAGTATAGAGGAGTTTGAATATCATGTGGATATCGCCAGGTGGATGGGATACGGTAAACAATTTCAGGACTTTAAAATCAATGTACACATCTCCGGTAAGAAAGGTCCAGCCGGGATCAAAGAGTGCCTCAACAGGCTCTCCCCCGAAGCACGAAACACCATCACAATCGAAAACGACGAAAACTCCTGGGGGCTCGAAGCCTCGCTCGAACTCAGTGGACATCTTGGTCTAGTTGTAGATATACATCACCATTGGGTCAAAACAGGTGAATACATTGAACCAAATGACGACAGGATTAAGAGAGTTATTGATAGCTGGCGTGGTGTACGTCCTACAATGCATTATAGCTTATCTAAAGAAACTTATATACCCGAACATAGTCCGTATGAAAAACCCGATATGGAACAACTGTTACATCAAGGTTACAAAAAAGCAAAACTAAGAGCACACAGTGACATGTGTTGGAACACAGCATGTAATGACTGGGCTTTGAGTTTTTGGAATGACTTTGATATTATGGTCGAAGCTAAACACAAGAATCTAGCTAATCAACAACTTTTAGAACAATACAATCAAACTAAATAGTTCACTTATTTTATTCATATAAGGGAGATTTAGAATGAGCAAGAGAACAATAATAATTATTATAGTGTTATTGATTATATTACTTGCCGGTATCGGAGGTGGCATAGCCGCTGTATCTGCAGGAAATTGCGGATATGACAAAGATGGCAACTTTATTAGCAAAGACGGTACAGTATCTGCACACGGAACAATGCAAGATGCAAGACTATGTGCGTACAGAGGTTTACTACCAGATGTAGTTAAATCAAGACTAGGTTGGCTTGGAGATTCTGATACTAAAGCCGAAGCTGAAGAAATTAAATCCATTGACGAAAAAGTAAAAGCAGAGATTGAAGCTGAAAAAGCAAAGTAGTAGTATAAATATTACTGTAAGCAATATGCTTCTTATGGGGATCCAAACCTCGTAGACTTAGAACGTCAAAGGAGAAACAAAATGGGAAGACCAATTAATAGTAGAAATTTTGGTGATACATCAGGTGGTGGTCAGCAAATCTCAGTATCAGCAGATGTTGGTGCAGGCGCTGGCGCTGGCTTTATTGTAAAGCAAAAAGGTAGCAAGCGTTTTTCATGTACAGTAGGTGGAACAACCGCAGTATGTAAAATGGTTACAGGTGCACCAGCCGCTGGCGAAATGCGAATCACACTTGCAGATAGTGCCTCAGGTACTTATTATGCAAGCAAGATTTCAGGAAGAACTTGTACTGTAGAAGCAGGCACAGGCACACAGTTTTCAACTGGTGACAAAGTGGCTTGGAACACAACAGGCGCAGTACTCAATACTTCAATTGAAATTACAAACGCATAATTTCTATAACAACTAAATGATTAATCCTTGGTAAATACATACAATAGTATTTACTGAGGATTTTTTTATGAGATATGAAAATTTAATTGAGGAAGTAACACTTGAGGATACTCAAGACTTCCATGAAGAATATGGCTATCTTGCATACTGTGAAGCTGGTCTATTCGAAGCAGAATACCAAGGACGTAAAGTTAAATTAAACAAGCCAATGCGTGGCGATGTTAAAAAATTTAAAGTGTATGTCAAAAACCCAAAAGGCAATGTTGTTAAAGTAAACTTTGGTGATCCAAACATGCGTATCAAAAAGTCGAATCCTGCTAGACGCAGAAGCTTTAGAGCTAGACACAACTGTGACAATCCTGGACCTAAGCATAAAGCACGTTACTGGTCATGCAGAAAGTGGTAGTATGAAGATCGATGAACTAAAAATAGAAAAACCAGATAGTGCAGATACTAAAGGTATCAAACGTGCAGAGATGCCACAAGTAGCCGCAAAAGACTATCCTGAGTTTATTGATTACTTAAAAGCAAATGGTGCTGACTTTACTAAACTAGTAATGCCAGCTAATCAGCTTAAAGCAACACAAGGAGAGTTCAGTAAAGATGGTGTAGAAAGACAGCTAGCTAAAATGCAAGCAGGCACACCTAAAAAGCCAGTAATTGCTAGTCAAGACAACTACATTATTGACGGACATCACAGATGGCTAGTAGCGATGAATACAAGAGATAGTGTTGAAGTATTTAAAATAGACATTGACGCTGATGAATTATTAGACCTAGTAAGAAAGTTTCCTAAAGTGACATACAAAGATATATACACAGAAGAATTATACGACTTCAATAAAGATGAACCAAACAAAAGCATAGTTGCAGTACCAGGTTATGGTACTATGAGTATAGACGGACTTACAAAAAATGTAATCGACCAAGCAACAGAACTAGTAAAACAAATGTCACAAGGTACACAAGGAATACGCAATGCAGATTATCAACTTAATAAAAATAAAGTACTGCCTGCAAAAGTTGGCGCACTTGTACAAGCATTAGATGACCTACAAGCAATTCGTAGTAAAGGTGGTGCTCGTAGTAGAAATATACAGCAAGAAAATGAACAGCAAGAAGAACTACCTATTGACACAAATGCTATTTTCAACTATATTCAACGTCTAGAGAGTGGACAAAATATTGAACCACAAGATGCTGATTTGATGCGTAGGGGTATACAAAGCCTTACAGCAGATAGACAAACACTTAACCCACAAGCAATATTGCAATTATTAACGATGTTGACCGGATAGAACAATGAGATTATTTGAATTAACAGAAGCGCCTAGACTGCCAAGAAATATTAGAAATAATAATCCAGGCAATATTAAATTAAGTGGTGATAAATGGCAAGGCTCAAGCGGAGATGATGGTAAGTTTGTAAAGTTTGACTCACCTGAAATGGGTGCAAGAGCAATGGCAAGAATACTAAACAACTATCAAAAGAAGCATGGATTAAAAACAATCAAAGACATTGTGAATAGATGGGCACCTTCAGGTGATAACAATGATCCTAATGCATATGCAAATTACGTTGCTAACAATATAGGAATTGATTCTAATTCTGAAGTTGACTTTGCCAAAAATCCAGAACTACAAGCAAAAGTAATGAAGCAGATGATCGACTTTGAAGGCGGCAAAGGATCAGGATATTTTACACCTGATGTTATACGTTCGGGTGTAGCACTTGCATCAGGTAAACCAACGGACAAGCCTGCTCGTATACAGCCTGCTCGTATACAACCAGCAGTTTATAATCCGCCTAGTACAGGTGTTGATGTAGCTAGACTACCAGGTCCTGGTACAAGTAGATATAATGTTAAACGTGGAATGCAAGGACAAAGTGTACAAGATCTACAAGCAAGGTTAACAGGACTGGGATATAATTTAGGTAAATCCGGTGCTGATGGGAAATTTGGACCAGCTACAAGACAAGCAGTACAACAGTTTCAAAAAGATTATGGATTGTCAGTAGACGGTGTAGCAGGCGATCAAACTGTTACAGCATTGAATAAAATTTCACCGATAAGTAGTGCATAAGGAAATTTATTATGAAAATAAATGATTTGACAGAAGATGGTAGAATTGTAAAAGGTGTAAACACTACACCTGATGTTCAACCAGGCGAAACTGAAAGACAGGCAAAGAAATTATTTCCTATGAACAAAAACGGAAAGCCACAGTCTTTAGGTGTGCCGGGTGCCACTCCCAATCAAGCATTTAACTTAGGACTAACTGAAAACATGAGTGTTACAGGCACTGAACGTAGACGGGCGGAAAAGAAAAAAGGCTTAGAAATTGGATCTCCGGAATGGTTTAAGCATTGGTTTGACTTACCTTATCTCAGAGAAGATATTACCAAACAAGAACTACTATCAGACTTAAAAGATCGACAGCGTGACAGGTACACAAAAGCAATGTTAGATGCAATGCATAGACTAGTAAAAAGCAAAGGCACAAAACATAGTATTGGTAGTTACGCATTCGAAATTGCAAAAGTATTTGGATTTAACAGTAGAGAACTTGAAAAGATGTATAGAGATACATACATGGTTAAAGAGTATGGACCACATGAACGTTATGCAAAAGTTGGTAATACTACTATGCGAGCAAACACTAGAACAGGCAAGATGAGTGCAAATACAAAAGTAGGTGACCTTGAAGTATATGTAGACAATACATTAAACAAAGATGGGACATCAGGTAGAGGTGTTGCAACTTATAAAAAAGATAACCCTAATGACAAAACTACAATTAAATATGATACACGCAAAGGTGCGTCAGCAAGTTACCAAAAGCGTGGCAAATTCGGAACTACAATGTCAGCATCTGATGATGGAAAAGGTAATAAAAAAGTTGGTATAACTCAAAACATACCTAAGCCTAAACAACAATTAAATATGAGTGAAGGTATACAAAAAGTTGATGTAGAACAATTAGAAAAGTTTGCAGATAGACTGTTCGGCAAAGTTGGTATTGACGTAGAATTTACTAGACATTTTATGGATAGAGTAAATGATGTGCGTAATAAGAAACCAATTACGATGAGTGAGCTGACAAGATTATTTAAACAAGAATACAAGCGTTGGGGTAAGCCTATTGCACAGATGGGTCCTAATAGCCAAGCCGTAATGAAAGATTTGCAAACAAATATAAACTTGCCATTTGTATTACAATGGGACGATAAGAACAATGAGTTGGATTTGATCGCTAAAACTGTTATGAGAAAACAGGATTTTAAAACACCCAACAAAGAATTTCCCGTTGAAGATACAACAGTTGAAAATGTTCCAACTACAAACAAACCAGGTAGTATTGGACAGCATATCAATTGGGGTGGTAAGAATGCACCTGATAAACCTAAGTCAAACGTAAGTGTAGCGAGAAGAAAACAACTAGAGCCACAGAGTTGGTGGCAGTCAATGCTAGCCAAAGGCAAAGGTATGTTTGAAGATGAACAGTTAGACTTAAAAAAAAGTTTGAAATAACTGATGAACTCAGCAAACTAGCAAATATTTTTAATAGAGGCGGACATGAAATACGCATCGTTGGCGGTGCAGTAAGAGATCTTGCTTTAGATAAAACACCCAAGGATATAGACCTAGCAACAGATGCAACACCTGGCGAAATGCAACAGATGTTTGACAGTGCAGGTGTGCGTCATATTCCTACAGGAATTGAACATGGAACTATTACCGCAGTTATAAATGGCGAAGAGTTTGAAGTTACAACACTAAGAGCAGATGTTGAAACAGATGGTAGACGTGCAGAAGTAGAATTTGTTCGCAGTTGGGAAGAAGATGCTAAACGCAGAGACCTAACTTACAATGCTATGAGCATGGACTTTGAAGGTAACTTGTATGACTATCATGGCGGTATGGATGATCTACAAGACAAAGTTACACGTTTTGTTGGAGATCCACAAGAACGCATCAAAGAAGATTACTTGCGTACTCTGCGTTACTTTAGATTTCAAGGCAGATTAGATACACCTACGTTTGACAGAGAAACAATGCAAGCCATAGCTAATAATACTGATGGACTAAAACAACTGAGTGTTGAACGTGTTTGGATGGAAATGAGTAAAATACTCGGTGGCGGAAACATACAGCAAATACTTGGTGCAATGGATAAAACTGGAGTGCTTGGTGCAATTGGTTTAAACGCTAAACCATCGCAAAATTTAATGGACGGTGGAGATCCCATTATTAACCTAGCAAGAATAACTGATGATGAATCAATTGGTCCACGTTGGAAAATGAGCAATGAAGAAAAAGGCAAGTTGGGTTTTCTTATCAGTCAAAAAGGTCAAACACACGATAAAAAGTGGTACACTGATCAGATGGTGGACGGCTTTGACAGAACACAACTAGATGCTCTTGCTAGATACAACAACCAAGATGATATGATTGCACATATAAAATCTTTTAAAGCACCAGAGTTTCCTGTAGACGGCAATGACCTTATGCAACTTGGACATTCGCGTGGTCCTGGAATAGGCAAAACACTACAAGCATTGCGTACACAATGGAAAGCTGGTAACTTTAGTGCAGACAAAGATGAACTACTTAAAAGTTTAAGTGAAAAAATTACAAAGCGTACTCCGATGGGAGATGTGATTGACGATTTTTACCAAAGTGATGCTCCACAGTTCAAAGGCAAAAGCAAAAAGAAACGTAGACAAATGGCTATTGCGGCTAAACTATCTAAGATGGATGAAAACTTTATAGCGGAAGGAATCATGCTTAGACTTGAAAGAGATGATTATGCTGACATGCTGGTGCTTCATGTTAAAGATACAAAAACAAACAGAAGAACAGAAGTACGTGGCAAACTGGGTTACGAATCTGGTGGATACGATGAGGAAGATAAGTTACATCAACTGTTAGATAAAATAGGTAAAGCCGCAAATATAAGTGATCTAATGAATGGCGAAATAGTACATATAAATCCTAACCATCCAAAAGGCCCTGAATCAATTAAAACAGCAACTAAACTTGCTAACGAAAACTTTGCTGATGGAAAGAAACCAGGACGTAAAGGACTCAGCAAACGTGTAGGCATACCCAAAGGTGCAACAATAGCACAATTAGAAAAGATAGCTAAGAACTCAACAGGTGAAAAGAGACGCATGGCGCAGTGGCAACTTAATATGCGACGTGGCAAAAACAAAGCCAAATGAGTAAAATATGTGTCTATCCATGGAGCCATGTAAACATCAATCCCAACGGAGATGTTTGGCCTTGTTGTCATCAACGAGGTGAAAATATTAGAGTATATGGTAACTTTAAAAAAGATAGCATTGATACAATATTCAATTCTGAATCTGCTAAAGAATTAAGACGTTCAATGTTACAAGGTGTACTACCACCCGACTGTGCTAAGTGTATTGATTATGAAAAACTAGGAATAAAAAGTGCTAGATACTGGGCAAATAAGCAAGGCTGGGCACGAGAAGTTCTTGATAGTATTCCAGATATTACTAGAGTTGATGGATCAGTAACTGACTATAAAATAAAATATTGGGACTTGCGTTGGAGTAATCTATGTAACATGAATTGTGTTATGTGTGATCCCGAATGGAGTAGTTTATGGACACAAGATGTTAAAAACAAACTCGCTAACTTTAGTGATGAAGCTATAGAAAAAGATGAACATCTTAAATTTTTCAAAGCTAGTATAGAAAATGATGTAAAAAAAGTTAAACACATACCTAATCAAAATTGGATTGATGATCATATTACTGATGTAGAACACATTTACTTTGCTGGTGGCGAGCCATTAATAATGAATGAACACTGGTATATACTAAACAAACTAGTAGAATTTAACAGATTTGATGTTAAGATTAAGTATAATACTAATATGCTCAAGTTAGATTTTAAAGGACAAAATGCAATAGATCTTTGGAAGAATTGGGATTATAGAAAACTAAGTGTTGAATCTAGTATAGACGAAACTGGTAAAAGAGCAGAATGGATCAGAAGTGGTACTGTATGGGAAACTGTAAAGAAAAATATAGAACAAGTAAGAGATGCTGGAATACAGACTTTTGCAAATAGTAGTATAGGTTGTTATAATGTAATAAGATTACCTGAACTAATTGACGAACTATATGAATTGTATGATAGTCCTACTAATTGGAACGCTCAGGTAAACTTAAATCCAGTACACAATTTTTGGTGTAGTGTACAAGTGTTACCTGATGCATTAAAACGAGATATACTCGAAAAAACCAAAAGATGGGAAAGTAAAACTAAATCTAAACACAATAAGTTAGAAGCTATATATGTTGAGTTGGAGAAACCACATGATCCTATACGACTAAAACAGTTTTGGAAACGTAGTGCATTAATTGACTTAAATAAACATAGTACTTTGTTTGATCACATACCTGAATTCGCAGAGTTGAATGACCAAACTGGTAATATGTACGAAAAGTTCAGAGATGACTTCATTGAAAAAAGCATTAGTAAGAGGATTAGTAGTACTAATTCCAACTTATGCAGTAGCATACCTAACTGAAAAAATGGTATATGTAGTTCCAATGTTAGCCGCAGTAGGTTTCGTTGCCGCCAGTTTGTTTGATGATAGTACAACTAAACGGTTAGAGGATGACAGCTATAAAGATTACAAAGACGATGGAGACAGCGAGTAGCATATCCGCATAAATAACTATATGAAAGTCTGGGAAGTCATACAGGAAGATACTACTGCTGGTGGAATAGCTACTAGTATGGGCGGCGGCAACGGTTTTGTAAACGGTGGCCCTGGCACTATCCAACGTAAGAAGAAAAAGAAAACAGAGGATAGTAATGCTCCTGTTGCCTCAGACAAAAGCAAAATGATACGGAGAAACCCATGAGATTGGAAAAAATATCAACTGAAAAAACTGTAGCTAAACCTACGCTAGTAAAAGAAGGTTCTCAGTATAAAGTTTTGGATGTAAACGGTGTGGAACGCAAAGTATTTGAAGATATTGATCTTGCAAAACTTTGGATGAAGAAGCATACGCCAGAACTTAAAGAAGGCAAAGAGCCTGTGTTATATACCAGCGAGTTAATGGAAGGTGTACTTGATGCAACTGACGAAGATGGTTGGATGGCAAAAAGTCAACTGTACAAACTCAGCAAGTACAGTGTACAGCTACATGGTATGATTAACGATACTGATAATTTAGAACCTTGGGTACAAGCAAAAATTACCAAAGCAAGTGAAGCTATTGGCGCAGTAATGCACTATATGGAATATTTAGAAATAAATGACTATCCTGAGCAACCACCTGTAGTAGTTGACGATATGCCTGAAGAGATGTAATATGCGTCTTACAGATTTATTTGAACAAGTAATATTAGAAGCACCCGATGATGGTAACACATCTGGACCTGGTAACAGGCGTACTGTAACTTTCAGTGCGGCAGACGTGTATATGATGTCTATGCTTCCTATTCCAAAACGTGAGAATAAACAAACAGGAAAAATGGTTCCTGATACAAAAGACTTTGAACAAAGAACATATGTAGTAGGTACAGAGCCGGGTATGGTTGATCCAAAGTTCGCCGCAGGTATATCACAATGGAAAAAAGACGGATCAATACCTGGGATGATACGAGATATGGATACTGGAGAACTAGTTCCTTATGACAATAATACATACCTAGGTGATATTGGACGTACACTTGTAGGGGCAACACTAGAACTTGGCGCTAACTTAACAAGATTTGGTGCAACTGGACTTGATTATTTGGAAAGAGGTGATCAAAAAGCAACTGATTTTATACTTACAAAATTTGGATATCCTGATGTAATAGACAGCGATGGACCAATGCAATTTCCATACACAAAAGCCGCAACAGGTACAGCAGAAAATCCTATGTGGTTGGATGCTTGGTCTGAAAAAGTAAACAAAAGTAGAGATTTAAAATTCCAAGATGAACAAGATCTAACTGCTAACGCTGTTAATAGTTTTAGTGATCTTGCTGGATTAGCACTCGGGACAAGTGGGGCAACATGGGGAGGTGCATTTGCACTTCTAGCAGGGGAACTACCAAGTGAAGTTGTAGACGTAGCACTATTAGCTAGTACAAGTTGGTGGACAGGCGGAGCATTAAATGTTGCATTTAACGCATCAGAAGCAGGCGGTGCCGCGGCAATAGAAATACAAAGACAAATTGAAGCCGCATACGAAAAAGGAACACTACAAAAAACTGCTCATTGGGATATGAATATGCAAGCGGCTAAAGATATGATCGAAGCTGAAGGCACTGTGTATGAAACTGACGACGAATATAATAATGCTGTAGAAAAATTAGCTATGGATCAAACAATATATGCTTCATATCAAAATGGACTAATGAAGGTTGCGGCTACTGCTGGTCTACTTGATAGTGTTGCTGATAGACTAATGATTAGACCTCCAGTTCCGTCAAAGTATGTAAAAAATGCTTTTGTTAAAAAGGTCATAGCGTCTAAAGATAAGAGTAAAGCATTCGCAAAAGGTGCGGTACTAGAAGCAGGACAAGAAGGTCTCGAACAGATATTGATTAATTTAGCAGTTATTCATGGTACTGGTGATCAAAAAGTTGTATCCACATACGAAGGCGTTATTAACGCTATGTACAATAGTGTATATGGCACTGGTGCTTCAGCGGTTGCACAAGGTGGAGTATCTACAATAAATCTTGGTACAAAAGGTACAAAAGCAACTTATGCAAAACTCCGTAGATTTTTTGCAGGTGAAGGTACTGTAGAAGAATTATTTAAATTTCAAAAAGATGGTGATATATCGGCACTCAAAGCGGCAATTATGAATAATGATCCCAACAGTGAAAAATTTGGACAACTAGATTTTGTGGGTGCCCTTAAAAGACGAGATGCAAACTTTGTAACAGTTGATGACTTATCTAAAAAAGATAGGCAAAAGTTTTTAGATGGTACACATACTAAAAAAGACAGAAGAGATGGATATAAAATTAAAGGCAAAAGATATGACATTGCTTTACTAGAACAAAATACAAAAGATGCTGAACTGATGTCTATGTTCCAAAACAGTGTAGACAAGCAAGCTGAAGGTAAAATTCAAAGTACATTTGAAAATGAAGAACAGATTGAATATGTAGCTAAACGTTTAGGAGTTTATACTAAAGGTGATGATATCAATAAAATGATGGCAAAACTGGAAGATATAACTAAATTGGATATTCGTATTGCTGGTGCCAGTACATTAGAAGCACCACTATGGAGTGAACTAACACCTCAACAAAAACGTCAATTTGTAACAGACGGTGAAATAAGATTTGCTAATCATCCAGAAAGAGGCAATCAAACTTGGAGTAGAGAAAAAGTTCTTTATACTAGT
>Ga0181398_1000541_pt1 | contig 11194 bp, 17 predicted proteins | sample 21SPOviralmetaG_FD_130127 | JGI IMG/M metagenome (GOLD analysis project Ga0181398, IMG submission 130127) | Marine viral communities from the oligotrophic San Pedro Time Series (SPOT) site, San Pedro Channel, CA, USA - 21 SPOT_SRF_2011-04-29 | ecosystem: Environmental > Aquatic > Marine > Strait...
GACACACAACGATACCTTGAATTTGTAAATGGCGTTACCTCGGAACAAAGTAAAGATCACGAAGCTTTCGTATATCGTATTCAAGAACTTGAAGGTCAAGAGTTTCCTACCGAGCGATTGCTTACTGCTGCTGTGGGGATGTCTGCTGAAGCAGGTGAGTTTACTGAAATTGTAAAGAAGATTGTCTTCCAGGGTAAACCTGTTAATGAAGAAAATCTATTCCACCTCAAGCGTGAACTTGGAGACATCATGTGGTATGTTGCACAAGCATGTATGGGACTCAATGTTTCTCTTGATGAAGTCATTGAGATGAATGTTGATAAACTCAAAGCACGATATCCTGGCGGTGAGTTTGATGTTCATCATTCTGAAAACCGAGTTGTGGGAGATGTCTGATGGGTAAAAAGAAAAAATCAAAGGACGAATGGTCTTATGATAAAACCCCAGAAACTGAAGAAGCAATTAAACGCTTACATGAAACAATTCGTATGCGTAAATTAAAAGAACAAGATGACAAACTAAACTACGATACAGGAGGAAAATGACCGACAAAACCGTTACTATCGAATTAGATCTTCGTGTTGCCGCAGCAGTACGTGAGACACTTTTTCGCACTACAAAACAAGATAGTTACGAATTCCCATCAGAACGTACAGTAGATATTCGTTCGGTAATCGTTGCATTGGATGAGAAGATTGAAGAAGCATTGAAGGATGGATGAACGCGAGGTTAGAAGAGATCCTCGTAATTATAGGTTCGGCGGATTTCCAGTGACTCCAACGAACCTTCTTATTTTGATCAGTAATCTTGAGGGTACATATCAAGAACTCAAGTATATGGGATTCAAGGAAGATATGGACACCCTTGAAGAAATAAAAAAGAGATACTACAAATTGTATTTTAAAAAGAACAAAGAGGAGAAACTAAAAAATGAAAATTCTAACACTTGAAGATTATCAAAAAGCAGGCGAAACATTTTGGCCTAAGTATTGGTATGTTGCTAAAGAACTTGGAGAGGATGCAAAGTCCGAAGACATCCTTAAAGTTATGGAAGCAGTTGGTGGTATTGCAATGAAGTTTGCACTAGATGATAAAGAAGGACCTTTTGGTTTTAACAAAAAGAAAGAGGATTCAAATGATTCAGACAGCAACTGATCAAGTAATCATTCCTGACGGAGCAGAACTTATTGACGAGTGCTTCTACGTCTGGGAAACTAGGTATGGATTGTACTCTACAATGACAAAGGAAGGTCGTCAGATGATGACCGGTGCTACTAAAGATGGTGTCACTCTTATGACAAGATGGCATCTAAAATGTGAGCAGGAAGGATGGCCCGAAGGTAGTGTTCGTGTTGTTGGTTCTAGTATTGTATCTGGAAAGTTATAAATACTTTTACGGAAATAGTTTTAGACATTAAGATGAATCGCCACGACCTAGAAAAACTCAACGTAGCATATAATCAGGTTCATGAGAAGAAGGACTCTTCATATCTTGAGACTGATATGAAAAAGCGCCAAGAGAATAATGAAAAGGCACGTAAGGATATGGCGAAAGTGAAGGGTCAGAAGAACCCTCACTTTGAATCTGTTGAGGTTGAGGAAGAGAAGAAAGAACTTCCCAAGAATAAAATGTTCCGTAAGGCAGGAAATTTAGGACGTGATGTTGTAAGTCCTTCTGTAACTGACGATCAACGTCAAAAGGCATATGATCGTTCCAAGAAAATTATCAAGACTCTGAACAAAGAGAATCAAAAAGAAGAAGTTGAGACTGTTGCTGAAGATGATAAGTCTTATGATCGCAATCGTAAGAGAGCAGCACAAAGAGCAGCAGATAGAAACGCTGCCCGTGCCGCAGGCAAGACTGGTGTAGTTCCTGGCGTAGGTTATGTAACTGCTAGAAAAGAGAAAGAAAGTTATACAGATTCAAAGGGTGTTGAGCGTCATAAGTCTGGTGCTAAGAATGAAGAAGTGAATCTGGAAGGTAATCCAGTATATGAAGCAACTAAAGCAGACATCAAAGAATTTGTTGGTGCTATGATTGGTGATGCAGCAAAGAGTGTTGCACAAGGCGCAGTGAATAGTGCTGGTGCTGCACTTGCTACTCCTGTAGGTGCAGGACTTGCCGCTGGTACTGTCGGTGCTGTTACTGGTGGAAAGAAAAAAGTTAAGAAATCATTAGCAACTGGTGCTGGTGCTGCTACCGGTGCTGCACTTGGCGGACTGCCTGGTGCTGTAATTGGTGGTATTGCTGGTAATGCACTTTCGTGATATAGTATCACTACTAAATATAGTATAACGGTATCGTAAGGAAACCTTTACAGAATTATGAAAAAGTTCAGTCAGTTCCTTTCCGAAGCAGGAGAAACGACTGTATCCTCTCAAGCTCGAAAGATGGGTTTGAAAGGAGACGGACATGGTGGATGGTACGATCAACAGGGCAAGTTTAAAGCAAAAACTGTTGATGGTAAGTTAAAGGTTTTCTCTGGTCGCGAGGCAAAGGCAGAAGAAGACAAGCAAAAGCAAAAGAAAGCAGCAGCAGATAATGTAAGAAGTGCTGCTAAGACTCCTGCTGCTGCAGCAGCACAAAAGCAACAACCAGTTGCACAGCAGAAATCAGCACAAGCAACTCAAACAGCACAAGAACCCGAAGGTGAAGAAGCACTTGAGTCTTCTGGTGCTGTGATTGTATTTGGTCGTTTTAATCCTCCTACAATTGGACATGAGAAACTGTTGAAAGCAGCAGCAACTCAGGCAAAGAGAGAAGGTGCAGATTTAGCAATATATCCAAGTAGAACTCAAGATAAGAAAAAGAATCCACTTGATCCTAAGACCAAGATTGGATTCATGAAGACGATGTTCCCAGATTATGAAGAGAATATCTTTGACGATAGTAAAGCAAAAACTATCTTTGATGTTCTGTCTGCTAAGTATTCAGTCGGATATAAGAGTATAACTATCATGGTTGGTCAAGACCGTCTTGCAGAATTCCAAGGTCTTGCTCAAAAGTATAATGGTTCTGAGATGTATGACTTTGAAGAAATCAAAGTTGTCTCTGCTGGTGCTCGTGACCCAGATGCTGATGACGTATCAGGAATGTCTGCATCTAAATTGAGAGCACATGCTGCCGAGAATGATTTCAATGCATTCTCCAAGGGTGTTCCAAATAAGATGACGGTCATCCAGAAGAAAGAGATGTTCAATTCTGTTCGTAAGTCTATGAACATTAATGAAGAACTATGGAAGATTGCACCAAAATTTGATCCCGAGTCACTGCGTGAGTCATATGTAAAAGGTAAGATTTTTAGACTTGGTGATATTGTAGAGAATTTAAATACTGGATTGGTTGGACAAGTATCTCGTCGTGGAACTAACTATATTATTTGTGTAACCGAGGATGGTATCATGTTCAAATCTTGGTTAAAGGATATCAAGGAGTATTCCGAAGTTAAGATGGATAAAATGATGAGAGATAAAAAGCATCCAAATACTCTTGTGGGGACCAGTGGATTCTTAAAGTATGTTTCACGTATGACTCCTGGTGCAATGCTCAACAAACGCTACGTTGTAAAGGTGGGAAAGAAGTAATATAAATAATTTCAACTCCTTGTTTTTTGGCAGAAATGAAGTCCTGGAAAGAATTTGCTCAAGATTTAGAAGAAAAAACTCTTGATCCCGTAGGTCAGGAAGATGCTGACGTGGATAACGACGGTGACGTTGATAAGTCAGATGGTTATCTAAAGAACCGTCGTAAGGCAGTCGGGAAAGCAATTGCTAAAAAGGGCAAGAAATGACTCCAAAAGAAAAGAAAGACGCTGCCAATAAGATACTTGATGACACGATGACCGTGAGTCAGGCAAAGCAGCGCAAACTTGATCTGAGAGCAAAAGATTTAGATATTCGTGCTGGATCTCTGAAACGTAAGAAGGAGAATGATGCAGCTGCTCAACAGAGGAGAGATGACTCTGCAAAGAAGAAAGTAGAGTCAGAAAAATCAGCTGCTTCAGACAAAAAAGTTTCTGATACAGTTGCCGGTATTCGTGCTCGTAAGCAAAAGAAAGCAGATCTTGAATCAAAAAAATTAGAAAAAATTAAAGGTATTGCTGCTAAGAGAAAAGCAGGTGTTGATAAGAGTCTGTCTCGTGCGAAGCAAGTAGCGCAGACGGGACGTGGCGGTGAATCAATTGACAAGGATGAGGGTGAGGGAACCGCAGAAGTCAAGATGGCAAAGGGTGTCGCTAAAGCAGGTTTTGCCGCTGCAAGAACAGGATTTAATCTTGCTAAAGCAGGAGCAAAGGCACTCGGATCTGCACCTTCAAGAATCAAAGCAGGTTCAGCACAGCGTAAGGCAGATAGAAGAGAAAAGAAGATTGATGATCGTAATCAGAAACTTGCTGATGCACAAGACAAGAAGGTTAGCGACAGACTTAATCGTAGGAGGATGAACAAGGTAGGGAAACTCAATCCCTTTCGTAGTAAGTCTAGTAGTAGTTCTGCTGATTCTACTGATAATGCTGCAGAAAAAAGAGTTGCAGCAAAAACAAGAAACGATATTGCAAAGTCTTCCACAAAGTCTGCAGCAAAAGTAGCATCAAATAATACAATAGTAAAACCTACTAGGAAATCTGCTGCTAGTGATCCTCTGGCAAAAGCAGCACCTAATGTTAGGAAACCAGTTTCTCCTACTAGGAAATCTGCTGCTAGTGATCCTATGTCCAGGGCATCTTCAAATACACCAGTAAGACCTGCCCGTAGAGCACTACCACCAGCAGGTGGTGTTAATAAACCAAGACCACAATCCAAACCATCAGCAGGTGCCGGTAACATGTCTGACGCGGAAAGAGCAAGAAAGGATCCTGCATATAGAAAGAAACTGATCCAACAAAGAAGTAAGGGTATGAACGAAGAGTTCTATCAGTATCTCATGGAAATTGAAAGGATGGAGAAGAAGACCGATAAGGTTATCGACATCATGAAGGGTAAGAATAAGATTGAAATCTCTCCAAAAATTAGTGAAGGAGTCACTGGTGGTATTCTGATCCAGGATGCTGAAGATTATACCCCCCTTGAGATTGAAACTGTTGACGTAATCAAAGCAAAACCACTAAAAGAATATAGTACTCTAGTCAGACAGGGTATTAAAGTTGGTGGTAAGAAAGGTGGTAGAGCAGTTCAAGCAGGTGAAAAGGCAGCAATTGCCAAAGGTCAAGAGATGAAAGTAAAAGCAGCAAAACCTGCAGAAGCAGGAAAGGGTGAAAAGATTGGTGCTGTTGTAGGTGGAGTTGCTGGTGGAGTTGCCGGTGGTATTCTAGATGGTCCTTTGCCTGTAGGTGATATCGTTGGTGGTATTGCTGGTTCTAAGATTGGTGGTGCAATCGGTAAAAAATTCGACAAGAAGGAGAAACCAATGAAAGAAGAAGCATCGGATGCAATGAAGGATCGCCGCATGGAGCGTGGTGGTGTTGATGGCAACAACCGTTACAACAAACCAGTTAGTAACACACCAAATACATTCGGTAAGAAAAAACCAAAGTATGATGGTATGTCTGCAGTTGAAAAAGTAAAGGCAAGTATCCGTGCTCAATATGGAGACAAAGCAATCATGGACACCAAGAAAACCAAAAAAGAAAGTTTTTCTGATTGGAGAAGTGATGTTAATCTTCAAGAGTTTAGATTTGATCCAGAAGGTGCCAAAAAGGCAAGAGAAGCACTTCCCAAAAAAGATCACACCATTTGGAAACCAGGTGTTGATGCAGGTTTATCCAAAGACGTTGATATCACTAAAGATCCAGTAGGTGCTGCAGGTCAAATTGCTAAAGATAAAGTAGTCAAACCTGCTGTTGATGCTGTGAAGAAAGGTGCTAGTGATGCACTCTCAAAAGGAGTTGATGCTGCTAAGTCTGCAGGAAAGTCAGTAGTAGATTATGCAACAAAGAATCCTGGTAAGGCAGCTGCTATCGGAGCAGGTGTTGTTGGTGCCGGACTTCTTGCTAAGAAACTCCTTGGCGGTGATAAGAAGAAAGAAAAAGAACAGAATGAGCACATTGATTGGCGTTCTGAAATGAACTATGTTCAGGAAGGTGAAGGTAAGAAAGATGCTTGCTACAAAAAAGTAAAGGCATCTGCTAAAGTGTGGCCAAGTGCATATGCTTCTGGTCGTCTGGTCCAGTGCCGTAAGAAAGGTGCTGCTAACTACGGAAACTCCAAATCTAAATAGGACAGGAGACAACACCTATGGATATCGAGACTGTAAAACTGAGATTATACCAAGGACTATCGGAGGATCTACGAAAGTGGTTCAAAGATGGTGGTTGGAATAGATATAACACCAAAGGTGAGAAGGTGGGCAAATGTGCTCGCGATGATAAGGATGGTGATGGAAAGGCAGATGGTCCTAAACCAAAATGTCTTCCTGCATCCAAAGCAGCAAGTCTCGGTAAAAAGAAGGTTGCAGCAGCAGTTAAAAGGAAAAGATCAGAAGATCCTAATCCCAACAGAACTGGAGCAGCAAAGAACGTGAAAACGGAATCGGTGGTCCATGAAATGATTTCTACTTCTATCAGTGGTAGAAAATATAAAAGTATTGATAATTCAGAAGACCAGGCACGTATTGCAAAGGAAAACGATACTGCTAAATCTGCTAAAATTAAAGCAGGTAAGGAAAGAAAAAAAGAATTAGCAGCAACCAGACAAACCAAAGGTATCAAGTTCTACGACGCAAAGGGGAGCGGTTACATGAAAGACGGCAAGAAAGTCTACGAAGGTGTTACATTCCAACAGTTCAATGAGAAGGCACAGAAGTGCTGGGACACTCATAAGAAAGTCGGAATGAAAATGAAGGGAGGTAAGTTAGTTAATGATTGCCGCCCCAAGAATGAAGAAGTTGAGACTAGTGGCGGAAAAGTAGAAGAAGGTAAAAGTGATCGCCCCCTAGGTATGATGCATTCATTTTCTCGCGGTGTAAAACAGAAGAGGGGAGAAAAGAGAGAAGTGAAGTATGGTATGGATAGTGAGGGTAACCGTGCTGGTAAGTATAATGTAAAGAAAGAAGAAGTTGAAGTTGAGGAAGGAGCAGCATGGACAAAAAAGTCCGGTAAGTCAGAATCAGGTGGACTCAATGAAAAGGGACGTAAGTCTTATGAAAGAGAAAATCCTGGTTCTGACTTAAAAGCACCATCCAAAAAGAAAGGCAATAAGAGAAGAGCATCATTCTGTGCTAGAATGAAGGGCATGCGTAAGCGCCAGAAACCATCCAATAATACTGGCGAAGACCGTTTGTCCAAATCACTTAGAGCGTGGAACTGTTAATTAATTTTTGAGGTTATTATGACTACTAAAGAACAAAAGCGCAGAGATGCGTTAGGGTTATTTTATGAGAGTGTATTGAAACCCGACCCTAAACTTAGGAACTGTGCTCACAATCAAGAGTGCTTTAATGAGTTGATGGAATGGAGAGAAGATATAATTCGATATCTGGATGAGCGTAGAAACAAAGAGTTTCACTAAATAAGCCAGTTATCATAGGCAAAATTATGTTGTCAATTCTATTACCTCTTGCATCAAAGATCATTTCTGATGCCGTAAATAAGATTCCTGAAAACGAGGAACTTGGCGAAAAACTCATTGAAGTATGTCTGGTTATCCTTGGTAAAGCAGTGAAACTTACCAAGACTGATATGGACGATAAACTTCTAGAACAAGTATCAGCAGCAATCAAAGCACGTTGATAATTAGGAGACCAAAAGTAGGGTCTCCTTTTTTTATAAATATCAATATATCACAAGGAAAAAGGAGAGTTAGTAATGTCTCTTTGGGGCAAAAAGGATACCGTATATAGTGACGGTACTATCGCAATCAGTGGTTCCACCGTTACCGGCACCGGAACTACATTCAATACCGCAAGTCTTATCACCGCTGGTGATGTAATCACTGTCGGAACTGGCGCTACCTACGGAGAGGCAGTTATCGCAAGTGTTACCAATGCAACTACCGTTGTGCTTCAAACCACAGATGGTCTTACTGGAACTGTTCCAGCAGGTGCTGCATACGAGATTACACAGAAACCAAAATCATCTATTGGTGATACAAACTATGAAGCAACTGAAATCTTTGGTGTAGATAAAACCGAGCAATCTGTCGCTCGTACCGCAGGTTCACAGTATAGACCTGCTCACGCCGGTTGGGTTGGAATTACTTCTTACACCGATCAACACGGAAACACCAGAGTTAAGACTGAAGTTTTAGTTGCTGGAAGCACCATTTCTGGTGATGCAGTTGACGATCAACAACTTCCAGATAGCTGATAATTGATAATTTGATATGAGATTTGATGAACTGAATGAATCGAATTATATAATGTTCGCTATGAAGCATTATGAGAATCCTCAGGCAGTGACGCAGGAGGATTTTTATGATGATATGAAGCGGTTTAAGTGGATTAAAAGACTACTGAACAAATATAAAAATACGGGGGAGATGAATGTTCCTCTCCTTCTAAATCATTTTATTATCCTCTATAATATATTTGGTGATGCTGCAACACCGTTATTGTTTTATAGAATAGATAGTGAATTGTGGAATATCCTTAAAACTTTTATAGTTTATCTGGATAGACTACCGCCATATCCTATTTCTCAAATTCATAATATACAGATAGATTCTAATTGTATGGATATCTTAGATAACCTATGAAAACTTTTTATCAGTTTTACGAAGAAATGATGGCTGCTAATGCCGCAGGCACTAGTGGTGGTTTTGGTGCTAACTCTCCTGCTGCCGGACCTGTTGCTGGTAAAGAAACTCCTATGGGTAAAGTCCAGAAGAGAAAAAAAATAATTGGTCTTGGTGCTGGTTCACGAAAACGCTGGATGCAAAATGGATGAAGCCGGAGTTAATGCAGCAATTCTAGAAAGACTAGAACGTGTAGTTGAATCTTTGCAGGATAATTCTGTCAAGATGGGTCAACTTCTAGCAGTCCATAATGAGAAATTAGACAAGCAAGATAGAATTGACGCTGTACTCTTTGAGAAGGTAGATAGTGTACACCGTGAGGTAAATCGTAAAGCAGACGAGATAAAGAAGGGATGTGAGAGAGACATTAGATTAATTGATGATCGTCTTCGTGTTATGGAAAAAAAGATGTGGACTATCGCTGGTGCTCTAACTGTAATCTCATTTATAGTCAGTGTGCCGGGACAAAAACTTATGGCAAATGTCTTGACACCATCCTCTCCGCAGGTTATAATAGAGCGAGGAAAGTAGTCCCTTCGTAATGAGTTTCATTGATGCCAAGTATATCGGACTGGTTTCAGTTCGGTTACAGAAGTTTAGTCGGAAAAAAGAGAACCTTTATACTTTCAGATGCCCCTACTGCGGAGACTCGCAGAAGAATAAGAACAAGACTAGGGGTTATATCTACAAGCATAAGAACGATCATAACTTCAAGTGTCATAATTGTGGTGCTTCAAAGAGTTTTACTAACTTTCTGAAGGACCAAGATGTGGGTCTTTATGACGAGTATGTGATGGAACGATACAAGTCAGGATTGACTGGTAGAGCATCCAATACACCCAACCCGGTAATACCTAGTAGTAAACCACATTTCAAAAAGAAAGACTTTGATCTACCAAGAATTTCAGAGCTAAATATTTCTCACCCGGCGAAGGACTATCTACAAAAAAGAAAAATAGCAGACAAGTTACTGAGAGAGTTTTACTTCTGTGAAAGGTTCAAACAATGGACCAATACTCAAAAACAAATGTTTGATAGTGAGGAGAATGATGAACCTAGAATCATCATTCCACTCAAAGATAAGAACGGAATCTTCGGGTTCCAGGGACGGGCACTCAACCCAAAGTCCAAACTTAGGTACATTACCATAATGCTTGATGATGAAAAACCAAAAATTTATGGACTTGATAAAGTTGATGCTTCGGAACCCATTTATATTGTTGAAGGACCCTTCGACTCCACGTTTATCAAAAATGCTGTTGCTATGTGTGGGTCCGACGTTGATATTAGGACGCTTGGTTGGAGCAATTATATTTGGGTTTTTGATAACGAACCACGTAACAAACAAATCTGCGATAGAATCTCCAAAACAATTGACAACGGAGATAAGGTAGTAATCTGGAAACCAGAGATAAAACAAAAGGACCTGAATGATATGGTTCTTGCTGGACTAGAAGTAGAAGAAATGGTAAGGTTAAACACCTATCATGGATTAAATGCAAAAGTAAAATTTAACGGATGGAAAAGAGTATGACCAATGGTACAAAGGTTCAGAAGCGTAATGGAAATGTTGAACCCCTGAATTTAGATAAGATCCACATCATGGTAGAACAAGCATGTGAAGGACTTGCTGGTGTGTCTGCTTCTCAAGTAGAGATCCAATCTGGTATTCAGTTCTACGATGGTATCACCACATGGGAGATCCAGGAGATCCTTGTACGGTCTGCTTCTGACCTGATTGATCTAGATAACCCTAACTACCAGTTCGTTGCTGCTAGACTGCTTCTGTTTGGTCTGTATAAGCAAGTCTTTGGTGCTGATTGGAATCAGGGATTCCCTCACGTACAAGAGCATCTTGTAATCGGTGCCCAAAGAGGAATCTATGATCAGGAACTCACTGATTCGTATACAGATGAAGAGTGGGACAAGATTGATTCTTGGATTGATCATGAACGAGACATGACCTTCACATATGCTGGATTGCGGCAGGTTGTGGATAAATACCTAGTACAAGACAGAAGTTCTGGAGAGTTATATGAGACTCCTCAGTACATGTATATGCTAATTTCTGCAACTATATTTTCCAAGTATCCTAAAGATACTAGATTAGATTACATACACCGGTATTATAATGCAATCTCAAGACACAAGATCAACATCCCAACGCCAATCATGGCAGGAGTGCGAACACCACTTCGACAATTTGCTTCTTGCGTCCTTGTTGATGTTGATGACTCCCTCGATAGTATCTTTAGTAGCGATATGGCTATTGGCAGATATGTTGCACAAAGGGCGGGTATCGGTATCAACGCAGGCAGAATCCGTGGCATCAACAGTAAGATCCGAGGTGGAGAAGTACAACACACAGGTGTTGTCCCGTTCCTTAAAAAGTTTGAATCAACTGTACGATGTTGCACTCAGAATGGGATTCGTGGTGGTTCCGCAACAGTCCACTTCCCAATCTGGC
>Ga0181398_1000543_pt1 | contig 11188 bp, 14 predicted proteins | sample 21SPOviralmetaG_FD_130127 | JGI IMG/M metagenome (GOLD analysis project Ga0181398, IMG submission 130127) | Marine viral communities from the oligotrophic San Pedro Time Series (SPOT) site, San Pedro Channel, CA, USA - 21 SPOT_SRF_2011-04-29 | ecosystem: Environmental > Aquatic > Marine > Strait...
CCAGTGCCGTCTTTTACAAGTACACGGTCGCCATTACCCAATACAACATTATCAATTGTGTAACCATTGCCGCCTGCAGCTAAACTCCAAGTGTCATTGCCACTGTTGTAACTAAGGCGAGACATATCATTGTCTACGTTACCACTGTTTACATTATCATCTACTGTAGTTAAACTATTGGTTGCTACTCTAACAGCTTCTTTAGGTTTAAGCCCTTGTGCTACACTGTCTACATAATATTTTGTAGCCGCATCTCTATTAATAATAGGCTCAGCAATACGTATGTTTACGTAACTGGCATCTGCAAGGTCTCTAATGCTAAAGGCATTGGCAGAGTTGTCAAACTTTAAGCGTCCGTTTCCTTTACCAAACTGGACGTTTTCGTTTACACCACCTAACCCAAACTGTTTTATGAGTGCCATTCTATGCTCCTAAATATCTCTCTATGTGTATTTATACATAAGTTATTAAAACTTCTGCACTACCTTGGGTTGCGTTGCCTTTACTAAGATAAGCATTCACATGCACTTCTGCAATCTCATCATACAAGTGATTGGGAAAACTGTAATAAGTTCCTGTGTCACTTAGATCATTTTCGTTTACTGTCATATGCCTGTCTACATCATTGCCGTCACCAACTGTAAGTGTAGCACCGCCATTAAATGGTTGTGTTACTTCTACACTTACATTCATAACACGTACATTGTGATCGACACGATGTATTAATTTTGTATTCATATCATTCCATGCAACTGTGGTCTTATAACTTTTCTGGGAACCTGCAACATCTTGTGTGCTTAATAGTACCCAAGCACCATCTGCATAAATGTAATAAGCCCATTCGCCACTGCCTAATAAATTACCACTGTCTGTAACAAAAGCAGTATCGCCAGGTACACCTATAATACTATTCAGTTCTGTTTGATTTGCTACTGTGTATACTGTTGTGCTTGTAGTTGTGTCAAAAAGTCCACCACCAATAAACACGGAAGTAAAATCATCAATAACAATATAAACTGGTTCGCCACTGATTGCTTGTTGAGTTGCACTATTGGGATCTAAATTAATTAAAGATCCGGTTGTTGTGCTACCGTCTATAAAATAAAGTGTACCAGGATTACCACCTAGCATAATGTCCACAACTGGACCAATAGTACGTATACGGAAGTCATCAACTGTTGGCCAACCAACTTCTTCCACAACACCAATAATACGTTTTGTCATTTGGCTTGTTGGTTGTGTAAAGTCTACAGCTTCATAAAGTCCTGTGTTGTTTAAAACAACCGCAGTCTTTTTTGTCATAGTATGACCTGGCTGATGTATTGCTAGTGTATCGGGTCGCTCTCTGAATAAAAAGCGATTTAAAATTTGTGTTGCAAAGCCACGGCTAAAGTTTGCTGGTAAAACACTTGGTAATGGGAATAGTACAGGTAGTCTTTGCTTAACTTCAAATGCAATTCCTGGACCTTCTTGTATGTATACATTACCGTCTTGCCTGTCGTCCATAAGTGCATTGAGTTTATCCTCATCACTTACTTTTGCTACAACTTGGCTAGCATTTTGACTAACAATTTCATCTACACGGAAAATTTGTGCATTACTGCCTGTTGCAATATACATACCAACAGTTAAGTCTCTGCCGTCATATTGGAAAGGTCTACTACTGTATCTGCCACTGTGTAATTGTGCATTGACGTTCATTGAAACACGCCATTGTTTTGGCATTCCGTCTATGTCTTGTGGAGGATTGCTAGTAGGCCAAGATTCGGTAACTTCCTCGAATTGTACACCTATGCTTAAAAGTTTTGGAGCATGCAAGTTAGCCATATTAGAACACCAAGTTTACATATGCATAACCATTAACATCAGCACCTGCAACTGCTGCGTTAACTTGAATATCGAATTCACTAGTTGGATTTGTGCCATCTAGTAGAACCTGATAGTTACCAGTTGGTTGACGATATTTAAACTTGTTTTGGATATTGTCATAACCATAATATGTTACTACTTTAGGCCAGGTGTTGAAACTATGTGTTACTGTAAGAGTATTACCTACTCTAGTTACTGTAATATCACTTGGCACATCATGAAAGTTTTCCAAGCTACCATCTTGTTCAAAGGTAATACGGAAAGTTCTGTTACTTCCTACATCGCTATTCCACTCTGGACCAGTTGCTCCATAAAATAAGTATGCACCTGATGTACCACCAGCAAGCGGTACTAAATTACCATTTGCATCTCCAACTAATATTTCTCCAGCATTGGCTCCGCCTACTCCAAAATCTGCACCAATTGTAATTGTGTTATTTGCTTCTGCTATTGTAAGTTGACCGTCAACAGTAATACTTCTAAACTGTAAATCGTCGCCAACTTTACTGTTGAATATGTTTGTACCAGTTCCTAAATTACTTGCAGTGTTGGGTTCACCATCTGAACTAATACTAATATCATTTGTATTTTGTGTTACTGTTACACCGGCGCCGCCAGTTATACTTCTAAAGTTAAGTATATTACTGTTAACACCAGAATAAACTTCAGCACCTGTACCTAAGTTATTACCAGTATTAAGAGCACTACCTGCATTGGCTAGCTCAATTGTAATACTTGTACCGTTGTCTACTAAATTTAAATTACCGCCGGGCTTTAGTGTTTTTAGAATAAATGTACTGTCGTCACCTGGTACTGTACCACCATCTAAACTTACTTCGCCTGGGTCTAAAGCACCGCCTGTGCCAGTACGAATTCCACTAAATGGCGTACTACCATTTACTGTTATATCTGTATTAACAAATACCTGAAGAGTTGCGTCCCATGCTAAAATCTGTCCAGCAGATACAGTAGGAGCGATACTTATGCTAGGTACTGTTTGATTTGTAATTGTTGAAGAACATGCAAATACTGCCATACTACAAACACCTTTATCTTTTTGTTAGTAGTATTTATACTAGACGTTCAAAAGTATCTGATCTATTCTACCGTGTTGTGTCAAGTCATATGCGCTTGCACTTAGATAATCTCGATCTATTCTTGCTCTAAGATATATTACGTTTATTCTAAATGTAAAACCATCTGTACCTGTATCGCCTACATTGCCTGTTGGGGCGGCGGCATTTACTGGATACTGTTTGTAACTTGATCCACTTGTCAAGTAGATTGGAAACCAATCTGTGTCCTGGGGATCACTAGCTAATGTGCCTTCTATAAAAACTCTACCAACGAAATCATCAAACTTCACACTTACTGTGTGTAAACCGTCAGTATTGCCATAGAACGCATCAGCCCTGATGTTATCACCAGTGTAACTTAATTCGTTTTTATTGTTTAACATTGTATAACTGACGGTGCTCATAATTTATTCCTTGATAATTTCTACTAATGTGCCTTCACCTGCTAGTTCTTGAATAACAGCTTGGATCTGTTGGATCATTTCTTCTTCAAGAATAGGTTGGTCGGGCTCGTTGTCTCGTAAAAGTTTACTGGCTTTAACTACGAACGCTGTTTCTGCAATTTTTGCCATCGTCTTTCTCCTTATAACTACAGTTATTTATCGTTTTGTAGTTCGGAATGTAACATGACTTCCATTTCAGTTTTGCTTGCGCCGCCCACCATCATTTTAAATAGCACAAGATCTTCTTCGTCTTCAAAATAAAATGTTATATAGTGCCAGGAATCAACTTGGCGTTGCATTTGAAATTGCTTAAACTTGGTCTTTTTAAGTTCTTGCTGTCTACGTAGTCTATAATAATTACTGCTTAATTTTATAGCATTCATATCCAAACTAGGCAATACATTTTCTATTGCAGGAAACACGTTATCTCTAAAGTCAGGATTTGCATAGTAACTAATCTTGTAACGGAAACGTTTGTAATATAAGTTTTCTCTTACTACTACTTTTCTGCCACCTCGAAGTATATCTAAATGTTCTTGACTTTTGGGTCCTTGAATATTAATAACCTCTTCAGGCATTATATCTAATATACGCTTTACAATATTATTATCGCTTATGTAAAGATTAAAGTTTTTTTCTCTACGAAATCTATATTCTATATCCAATCTATCCATTAATTGCATAATGCGTTTTTGTTTAGCATAGTGAAATGCAAATTTACTTTTGCGTTCATAAACTAATTTAGGATCGTCGAACCAACGAGTTGTTTTTGTAAATGGATCTGATGAGTAACGTATGTGTTCACCAGTGTACCATAAACTGTGATTTTTCATAGCAATATTGTATGTAAACTTATTGTAATAAAGTTTATCACTTATAATGTATTTGGATTTTTCTTTTACTAAATCTCTAATACTATCTATAGATAAATTCGATTTGTTCATTGGCTACATCTACTTCTATAACTTTATGGGTACTCTCTAGATCAAACAACAATTTACGTGCAAGTGGCTTTTTAATGTTTTCATTAATTTCTCTAGCCATGGGTCTTGCTCCCATTGTTTCACTAAATCCTCGATCACTTAACCAGTCAGTTACTGCTGGTGTCCATGTAAATTCTATATTACGATCCTTAACCATGTATTTGAGTTCTGTTAAAAACTTATCTGTTACTTTGTTAATGTGTCCTCTGTCAAGTTTATTAAATTTAATTGTAGCATCTAAACGATTACGAAACTCTGGACTAAAGAAGTTCTTTACTGCTTTGTCTTGTGCAGCATCATGTTTACCGCCCCCAAAGCCAATTACATTCTTTTCACTATCAGCCGCTCCTAAGTTACTTGTTAAAATAACAATTGCATTACGTGCGCTTACACTTTTGCCATCACTTGATGTTATCATTCCATTGTCCATAACTTGTAGTAACACATTAAGTACATCTGGATGTGCTTTTTCAACTTCGTCCAACAGTAAAACACAATTTGGTGTCTTTTCCAGTTCGTTAATTAATGCTCCACTGCCTTGTTGTCCGTCTCCATAACCAACATAACCCGGAGGCGCACCAATTAATTTAGCTACTGTATGCTTTTCCTGATACTCACTCATGTCAAAACGCACAAGGTTCATGTTAAGTAATTCGCCTATTGCTTTGGCTGTTTCTGTTTTACCAACACCAGTAGGTCCAGTAAACAAGTATGTACCAACAGGCTTGTCTTTTGCTTTTAATCCAGCCTTACTGATATACACAGCGTCTGCAAGTACATCAATTGCACTGTCTTGACCAAACACTCGCTCTTGTAAACGCTCCTCAATATTAATCATTTGAGTCTCACGCTTCTTGACATTTACAATTGTATCCAATGGCAGTCGTGCAATTTTACTGATCTCTAATTTAATTAAATCTTCATTAATAGTTTGTACACGCTTTTCAGGTTCTTGTATACGCTGACGTGCAAATGCACTGTCTATTACATCAAATGCTTTGTCAGGAAGTTTCTTATCATACAAATACTGTACACTTAAATCCACTGCCGCACCAATTGCTTCATGTGTAATTTCCAAATTATGGTATGCTTCGTATTTGTCAATACTTTGCTTAACAATTTGTTTTGCTTCTGTAGTTGTGGGTTCAGGAACATCAATTTTATAAAAACGTCTTGCCAACGCACGATCTTTTTCAAACTTCTCTCTGTATTCTTCATAAGTTGTACTACCAACACAACGTAGTTTGCCTTTTTGCAATGCAGGTTTTAGCAAGTTAGCAACGTCCATTGCTCCTTGTCCTGCACTACCTGCACCCATAATCATGTGTATTTCATCTATAAACAAAACAGCATCATCATAATCTTCCAGCACATCAAGTATTTCTTTCATGCGCTCTTCAAAGTCTCCACGATACTTTGTGCCTGCAAGTAATGCGCCAATATCTAAACTGTAAACTGTATGCCCTAACACTGTTTCAGGTACATCTTTATCTTCTATACGCTGTGCAAGTCCTTCTGCAATTGCAGTTTTACCTACACCAGCATCTCCCACTAATACAACATTGTTCTTTTTACGTCTTGCTAGTGTTTGTACAAGTGTTTCTACTTCTACTTCTCTACCAATAAGATTATCTAACTTGCTGGCTTTTGCTTCCTTGTTCAAGTTTACTGTATACTTGCTTAAAACTTGTTCTGCTTTGTGCTTTTGGTTTTGCTCTTCTGTAACTTGATTGTTATCAGTAATATATTGCAATATACCTTCTCGGTCAAGTCCACATCCATTACAAATAGTCACAGCATAACTGTTCTTTTCTGCTAAAATACTAAGCAGTAAATCAACAGGAGTTACAAACTGTCTGCCATTGAACATGCTTTGTGTAAATGCACGGTTAAACATACGTTCAAGTGCCATTGTTTTACGTGGACCTTGTTGTGTGTCCAATACTTTAATTTGCTCTAGTTCATTGCCACAATATGCATATGCAAAGTCAGCAATTGCCAGTGGATCACCTCCAACTTCAACAACTAAATTAATAATATTTTCATCTTCAAATAAAACACATAACAAATGCTCTAATGTTACATATTCATGTTCAAACTCTTCTGCAATTTTAAATGCTTTTGATACCAAGAGCTCAATACGTTCGTTTGACATATATTATAGTTCCTTTTATTTTAATTCTTCTATAGTAGTATTTACGTTTGTTATAGCAGGAATAATTACACCTATTGTTACGATTAAACTGCCTGTCTTTTTCGTATGGAAAATAGGAAATCCTGCTTCGGGAATTCTCAATTTTGTGCCGGGTTGTGTACCAGCTTTTATTGTTAACTTGAAAGTACTGCCGTCAATTGACCTTACTTCTGTGTGACCACCTGTCATTGCAAGTTTAACAGGAATTTTATGAGTTATTACACAATCGTCTTTGCTTCTTGTGTACTCTGTATGCTTTTGTTCTTTAATAGTAACATACAAATCTCCAGGTGTAAAGTTTTTAAGAGTGTCGTCTCCGCACTTGGAAAACTTAATTTTATCTCCGTGTTTTATACCTGGAGGTATGTCTATATTTACTATTTTTTTACGACCTTGTGGCATATTTATTTGAAGATCTTTGTTTACACCGCTATATATTTCTTCTAGTGTTATATTGTAAGCAATACTTACATCGCGGTTACCTTGCCGTTGTGAATGCCAGTGTCCTCCAAACTGTTGTCCAAATATACTATTAAACTGTTCGCCAAAGTCAGCTCGTGTATTAAATCCTCCCTGACTAAAAGGATCATTTACATGCACATTTCCACTTTTTATTTGTTCATATGCATTTGTAATTTCTTTGAATTTTTCTTGGTCGCCCCCGGTATCAGGATGATACTCCTTTGCTAACTTACGATAAGCCGTGCGTATTTCAGCTTCACTAGCATTTTTGGAAACGCCTAGGGTACGAAAGGGATCTTGCATGTTGTCTAGTCTAATCGATTGTTACAGCATTGTCAAGTTTTTCTTCGGCGGCTTTATAATAGCCATCATATGCCGCAATTATTGCTTGTTGCTGTTGTACTAATGCTCTTATGTCACTAAAGTTTAAACCCAAGTTACCGTATCCGTCACCAGTAAGTGCATATACTGCAAATGGTTTTCCACGTTTTTTAAAGTCTGTAATTACTTCTTCTACGTTTGCTTCGTTAATTACTACCCATTTTACTTCTCGCATGTTTAGTTCATCTGCGGCTGGCAAAATAAGTGTTGGTTTGTCTACAGGTTTAGTAGAAACTTCAATTGGCTTTATTGGGGTCGAGCAGGCCACGAGACTTAAAATCATCATAAAGCCAAGGGCACTCTTTGTTAAAAGCGATGTCATTTTGTGCTTTCCTCTCTTTTTCATTTAGTTCTGCTCCACTCAACAGTTCAAAACATCTGCCAGCATTTACTGTTCCTGCATTAACTGCACGTTCAATAGCTTCAGCATTTGTTATGGCTGCACTCTCCAGATCAATTTTTTGTAATTTGTCCGCTAATTGACGATTTTGTCTGCGGATATTTTGGTATTCTTCATTCAATGTACTTAGCTCTGTGTTAACACGTGCATAGTCGGTTTCTAAACTACTAATTGTTTCTTCATTTAGTTCTACTGCCGTGTTTAACTTGGCATTGTTTGCTGTTAGCGCCATTATCTTTTCTTGACTATCTGTGTAGTACCAGTAACCCAGACCACTCATAGCCATAATAACTATTAATAATGCCGCTGAAATTTTGTATCCCATATTATTTACACCTATTTGTGTCTATAAACAATACGACCCTTTGTGATATCATATGGCGTAAGTTCAATGTCAACTGTGTCACCTAGCAATATGTTTATATTAAACTTGCGTATCTTACCGCTTATTAATCCAGTAATTACATTATCATTATCATCTAGTTTAACTTTGAAAGTTGCATTTGGCATGCAATCTATAATTTGTCCTGTAACTATGAATGTTTCTTCTTTTGGCATGTCAATACTTGATTAAGAAGTCTATCCGCTCTTTAATCTTTTGTGCGTCAGATGGCGCAAATCTTGCCTTATAAGTTTCAGGAGTCAACATAATGTCTCTTGCAAAACGTTCTTTGTCAAATGTTCTCGGTTCATCTAACTTGTATGCTTTGAACTTCCAATCACCTTTGTCACTTGTTATATTGTTTATATTGTTTAGCATTACGCTAATATTGTCATAAAGTTTTTCATTTCTTGCAAATTCTACAAAAACTTTGTATTCTCCATTTTCATTAGGAGCAGGACTTGCTTCTACATCTAGATGTTCACTAATTCCTGTTTCTATAAAATTACTCAAATCACTAGCAGGCTTTTCATACTGTACTGTAAGTGCAACTACAACTGTGTCTGCATCTTCACCAACTTTGGGTTTATACTGATCTATACTAACTGTACTGTCTACTAAACCTTGCATTTCTTCAAAGTTTAATCCCTCATTCATTTGTGTCATTGATATTATCCTGTTGTAGTGCTTCTTCGCCGTCTAAACCTTCTTGATATGCATCATCAACATCACTAAGATCAATTTCAACACCGTTAACTTCAATTTTATTGCTGTTGAATTCGTCTACAAAATGTCTGGGCATAACAATTTTAACTAACCATACTGGCTTTGTTGCTTTTTTAGGTTTACGTTCGCCTCTGTCGCTTGTTTCCAAATCTTCAGGACTTGTTATATCAACGTTTACAACAAAATCTTCTTCCTGAAAATAAACATAGCATCCATGCTTTGTTAGTCTTCTAGCGCCTTCTGGATCAGGCATCATTCTTTTAGGCCACATTAGGGTTGCTTCTACCCAATAACGACTAATATGCGGTCCATCAACTACCTCACCTTTAATCCAGTTTTTATATGCATATAAATGTAAATTATCAAGAATACTTTCGAATTCCAGTAGCATATCCAGTTTTGTGTTGCCGTCATAGATACTTTCTATTGTATCTTTAATATCGTTAATCTGTACCATTTTGTGTTTACCTTAACTAGTATGTATGTATTTATACTTTGAAAAAAATATTGCATTTCCTTGTGATTGTATTGTAATTGTGTAAATACTACTGAACAATTTGGGCTCAGGTCTAGCTAATAATAGACAAGGAGATCACATAGTGACTAAAAGAGCTAGAAAAACTAAATCGTTCAACACATCGGAGCCAATTATAGACTTCGGAAAATATAAAAAGCGTAATTCCAAGGTAACAATATTACCTAAAAATCTAACACAGGAGGATTACTTGACACTACTAGACGATGACACTAAAAACATCGTATTTGCAACCGGGCCAGCAGGTACCGGCAAGACAATGCTAGCAGTGTTAGCGGCAATTCGTGCGCTAAAGAATAGCGAAACGGACAAAGTTGTTGTAACCCGACCAGCAGTAAGTGTAGATGAACAACACGGCTTTTTACCCGGCAGTCTCATTGAGAAAATGGCACCTTGGACAAGACCTATATTCGACGTATTCGAAGAATACTACACTCCAAAAGAAATCAATAATATGATTGAGGACGGCGTAATTGAAGTTGCACCACTAGCATATATGCGTGGGCGCACATTCAAAGATGCATATATCATTGCAGACGAAATGCAAAATGCTACGCCCAATCAAATGAAAATGCTGTTAACACGCATAGGTGCAAACAGCCGTATTATTGTGACAGGAGACTTAGCTCAACATGATAGGGGGTTTGATAATAATGGATTAAAAGACTTTAAGAGTCTAATAAAACAAACTAATACATCACGTATTGGATTTGTAGAATTTGCAATGCGAGATGTAGAGAGACATCCTGCCGTTGCAGAAGTTTTAAACATCTATGGAGATGAAAACATTAACTAAGGATTTAAGATAATATCGCAGACCTGAGCCCAGTTGTCAACCTTAGTAATTCTATCGTCTTCACAGTCTACATTGTGAGCATGAGAAATCAACACAGTGTTGAGACCAATATCTGCACCTAATTTACCGTTTTCCGTTTTATCTTCCAACCAGTACAATCCACTATCTCTATAAGGTTCTAATGCATCATCTTTGTCTGCACCAGTGTCCAAACAAATTAGTTCACTTATTGCACCTTCTCCAAAAACAGTGTCTAAATTTTCCATTCTCAACTGTTTTGCATATGGATCTAAGCTCAAACTAGTAATACATACAAACTTGTATCCTGCTTCAAGAAGTTTAGCAACGCCGCTTCTGGCGTCTCTAAGAGCTGGTAAACAACACATCCAAGCACTTTCGTTAAAATGCTTAACTAATGTCTTGCTTTCTGCTTTAGTCATTCCATAAGCAACTTCCATTTCATAAACACCTGGAACTTGTCTTTCATATCCATGCTCAGCCATCCAAGCATGGAAACTATTCTCCCAATCTAGGAGAACTCCATCACAATCTGTAAGTATTGTTTTTTCATTATATTTCATATACGTCTTTCTTTCTATCTATTTTTTTAACTTACTCTTATACTATATAGTAAAACGTCTTGGTTGTCAAGTGTTTTTTTCAATAAAACGATGCTTTGGACGTTTTGGAAAGTTTTCTGTAACTCTTTGACGAATGTTTTCATAGTGTATAGTACTCAAGTGATCTATCATAAAGTCTCGGGTAACATCATAATACTCAACACCCATAAACTTTTTAGTGGCTTCAAAGTTTTCATCACTCTTTAAAAACCATCCCCAAGTGTTGGGATCAAAACTACGTAATGTTATATCATTTTTTGCACTATCTTGACTAATAAAACTATGTTCCTCGCCACTAATAGGCATAATGCACATAAACTC
>Ga0181398_1000548_pt1 | contig 11153 bp, 10 predicted proteins | sample 21SPOviralmetaG_FD_130127 | JGI IMG/M metagenome (GOLD analysis project Ga0181398, IMG submission 130127) | Marine viral communities from the oligotrophic San Pedro Time Series (SPOT) site, San Pedro Channel, CA, USA - 21 SPOT_SRF_2011-04-29 | ecosystem: Environmental > Aquatic > Marine > Strait...
GGTGATTTAGTAATATGGGATTCTAGATTATTTCATCAAAATACTTGTGGAACTCCAACTTGTACAGAAGAAAGATTAGTACAATATTTATGTTATTTACCAAAACATTTATCTGGTAATGATTATTATCAACAAAGTTTAAGAAAAAAATATTTTAATAATTTACGTACTACAAATCATTGGCCTTATCCTATGGCAAGCGTTCCTGAACAACCAAAAACATATAATTATTATAATCCTAATAATCAAATTTATATAAATTATGAAAAAACTCCAATCCCATATTTACATGATTTATTACCTGAAATAAATAAATTATTGTAAATTTTTAATTATAAATATTAAATAAAATATTTAAAATTAATTTAAATATTTTTTATAATATTATCTAACTATTATTTTATGTCTAAACAAGAAATTGTAATGTTATGTGATAGATCAGGATCTATGAAAGGTAAAGAAAAATTAACAATAGATGGTATTAATACTACCATTAATGAATTAAAAAATACCTTAATAAATAAAAATGAATTAGATATTAAGCAAGATCGGGTTAATAATAGCGAAATAGAGATTAATAATGAAAATATTTATTTTACTTTAAAATTCTTTAATAATTGTGAAGAGATTAAAATTAATTCATTAAATATTAATAAAGTAGATGAATTTACAGTAGACGATATTAAGCCATATGGTTCAACATCACTATTGGATGTTATTGGAAATAATATAAATTATTTTATAGAAAAAAAAAGAAAAAATGAATATGCATATAATAGTTGTTTAATATATGTTATAACAGATGGATTAGATAATACAAGTAAAATTTATGATTATAAAAAATTAAAACAAATTATTAATATAGCTGAAATAAGTTATAATATAAAAATTTTATATTTGGGTGCTAATCAAGATGCAATATTTGAAGCATCAAAATTTGGAGTTGCAAAAAATAGATCAATAAGTTTTATTGAAAATAGTAATTCTATTCCTAATGCTTATGGTGCTATTGCATCATCTGCTCGAAGGAGTTTTAATGGGGAAGAAATAAATTTTACAGAAATTGAACGTAGTCAAAGTCAAATACAATAAATAATTAATATAAAAAATTATTATTAATATATTAATAATATTAATATTTTTTTATTATGTTATCTAGTTTATCAAATGATTTAATAGAAAATATTTTTATCCAATGTCTATCAAATTATAAAAATAATTTATTTAATTTATATAAAAGTTATAAAAATTTATTATTAATTAATAAAAATTTCCATAATATTTTAAAAATTATCCTTTATAAAAAATATTTTATTTTAAAGTGTGAATATATTGATAAATTTAATTTTCCAAAATATATAGTAAAATTATTTAATAATTATTATAATATATATAATCTTCCTGTAATTAAATTTACAGATAATTTTAGAGGATATTCAGATTGTATTGATAATATAAAAGAAAAAGATATAAAAAATAAAATTATGATAGGATTTGATTATTTTAAACGTCCATTTTTTACATTTAAACTTCTTTATTTTAATACTATATCCAAAAAAATACATTCAAAGATATCAATTCTTTATCAACGCTATTCAAATGATCTTGATCACTGGATTTTTGAATCATATTATACAGACAATTTTCATGATATATTTGAAAATAATGACAATTTTATAAAACTAAATCAGATAATGCGAGGAGAGAAGATTAAATATAAAAATTATTTAGTCTATATTTAACTAAAATTAATAAAAATAAAAAAAAACTAAAAAAATAAAATCTAAAAAATAAATTGTATATTAAATCACTATATAATGAATATTTATGACCGTCCTAAACATAGTCCTTTAAAAAATAAACTACTAAGTAATCCAAAATCTTTTAAAATAATTTATAGCAAAGATAAAGTATTATTTAAAATTAAACCTACTAATGCTATAGTTATTTCTATTTTAACTACTGTATTTTTTGGTTTTATTATTAAATTAATATTTTAAATTATATTATTTTTAATAAATATTATAATTATTTTTAGATAATTATTATTATAATATTTATTTAATCCACGTCATCAATTTCAACAATTTTAGGTCCACCATGAGTTGTTTCATCATTTGACTTCATTCCCTCAGGCATTCCACCTGGCATTCCCTCAGGCATTCCCTCAGGCATTCCCCCTGGCATACCATCAGGCATTCCACCTGGCATTCCCCCTGGCATTCCCCCTGCTCCCATACCTGCCATCATTTTTTCTTGTAATGGTTTCATTGCTTCCTGAAAATCTTTCATTCGAGATTCATATTCCTCCTTAGATGCCATTTGATTATTTTCTAGCCATGAAACATTTTCATCTACTAATTTATTAAGTTCTTCCTTCATTGATACATCAATTACAGATGCCATTTTTTCATCACTTAAGGTTGACTTAAACTGGTAAACCATATTTTCAAAATTATTACGAGCATCAATTACTTCTTTCATTCGTTCATCCTCTTCTTTAAATTTTTCTGCATCAGCAACCATCTTTTCAATTTCGTCTTTTGAAAGGCGCGACTTATCATTAGTTACTGTAATAGCTTCGGATTTACCAGTTGACTTTTCACACGCGGTTACATTTAAAATACCATTAGCATCTAAATCATAAGTAATTTCAATTTGTGGTACACCTCGAGGCATGGGAGGAATTCCTTGCATAGTAAATTCTCCTAATTTATTATTATCCTTTGTCATTTGTCGTTCACCTTCAAATACTTGAATAGTAACAGCTGGCTGATTATCACTATAGGTACTAAAAGTTTGTGATTTTTTAGTTGGTATAGTACTATTGCGCTCAATAAGTTTAGTCATTACACCTCCTCCAGTTTCTACACCAAGTGATAAGGGTGCAACATCCAGTAGTAATAAATCTTCTAATTTAGTATCTTTAACTCCAGAAAGAATAGCTCCCTGAACAGCCGCACCATATGCTACTGCCTCATCTGGATTAATAGATTTATTTAATTCTTTACCATTAAAATAATCACTTAATTGTTTCTGAATTTTAGGAATACGAGTTGAACCTCCTACTAATACTATTTCATGAATTTTTGATTTACTAATATTACTATCTTTAATAACTTTTTCAACAGGTTCAAATGTCTTTCTAAATAAATCACCACATAATTCTTCAAATCTAGCTCTAGTAATAGTACTTATAAAATCTATACCATCAAATAAACTATCTACTTCAAGAGTTGCCTGAGTAGCAGATGATAAAGTTTTTTTTAAATTTTCACAAGATGTCCTTAGACGTCTTAGAGATCGTTTATTTTCACTTAAATCCATTTTGTGCTTTCTTTTAAATTCTTGAGCAAAATGTTGTACTAGGCGAGTATCAAAATCTTCTCCACCTAGTCGTGTATCTCCAGCTGTTGCTTTTACTTCAAAAACTCCATCTTCAATTCCTAATAATGTTACATCAAAAGTTCCCATTTTGTTATCGCAAAGACTACTAATCAATGCTTCTGTATATTTCTATACAGCTCAGACTATATCTTATTATATATTAAATTATTATGGATTTATTATGCTTTTAAATATTCCCAAATACCCAATATTTATCAATGATATTTTTACACTCTTGTATATAATTTTTCGGAAAAATTATAATATAGTTTTTATAAATAACATTATTGTATAAATTTTTATTATCTATAAAAATCTTAACTCCATTAACCTTTTCATCCCATTTTCCACTATTAATTTGATCACGATGCCATATATGATTATCTTTAATTTCAATTAATAAATTTAATTTAGGAATAGCAAAATCTACACTATAAATGCAACGTTTATTTCTTAAGTTACTAAAATATTCTACTTTTGGACCATTAATTAGATAGATTTTATTTTCATTACAATATCTAATAAATTTTAATTCAAATTTAGATTGATATAAAATATTTTCATTAGATAAATTTTTATAACTTCTGATTTTAAAAACATTATTACATAAATTACAATCACGACAAAATATTTTTATTTTATTTTTATGAGTATGGAGATCTTTACTAAAAAAAATAGAATTACAATTTTCACATTTAAATTCTAAATTTACTATTTTTTCAATATTATTATTTATTTTAGAATATAAATATGGACAAAATCTAGTTTGATTACTAATTGATACGCAGGGAAAATAAATAAAATCATTACTCATTGCAAATTTTTTATTTTGTATACTAATAATTTTATTCTTAATATAATCAAATTCTTTATTATCCATATTGCGTCTAAAATAATTATCTTTAAATTCTGTATCATATTTATCAAACTCTATTTTATCATAATTTATTTTTTCTAGTAAAGATGGTTTTTTTGTCTCTCTATCTGTAGAAACAATATTATTTTTTAAATTATAATAATGTTTACTCATAAATTCTGATTGTTTTTGTCGTTTTAAAATATCGCATTCTTTGCAAATTCTACAATTTATAATATTTCTATTAATTTTTCTTAAAATATTATTTAGTGAAACATTATGAACTGCATCGCAAGATATGCATTTATATATTATATTGTAATGATTATTGCGCGTAATAATATTTTTTTCACAATTATTTATAGTTTCTATTTTTTCTATATTGTCAATAGTTTCTCTATCAAAATTATAAAAAAATCTATATAATGGTACTTTAGTATTAGAATTTTTATGACTTATTTTATCTATACTAAATATTTTTAATTCATCCCCTTCCCAATTCTCTAATATATTTTTTGTTTTTTTATCATATTTTATAATTTTTATAATATTTTTTTTTAAAAGCATAATGTCATTAAAATCCATACTAATATTTATTTAATTTTAGTTTTAAATAATAATTTAATATATAACCCAGGCGCTATTAGTCGTTGAACCTTATTTATTAAATAATAATTTAATAAATCTTGGCTGCTGATTATCTCATATATTGAATTTATCAAACCTTCATTATTATAAATAATTGTGGTATTCAATACTTTAAGACTTTCCAGCAATTCACCTAGTTTTTTTACTTGGAGGCAGAAATTTTGATTTAATAACAAGCAATTAAGTTGTTATTTTCAAAACCATTAGGTTTACCACCAATATCATAAATTAAAATATGTTTTTCTTTTCCATCTTTAGTCTGATCCAATCCATAGGCAATCGCGGCTGCAGTAGGTTCATTAATAATTCGTAATACGTTTAAACCAGCAATTGCACCTGCATCTTTTGTTGATTGACGCTGTGCATCATTAAAATAGGCAGGAACAGTGATAACTGCACTATCTACAGTTTGACCTAAATAATCTTCTGCAATTTCTTTCATTTTAACAAGAACCATAGATGAGATTTCTTCAGGTTGAAAATCTTTTAATTCGCCTTTATATTTAGCTTGAATAATGGGTTTATCATCTTTGGCGATTACATTAAATGTAAAATGTTTCAAATCACTTTGTGTTGTAGCATCACTATATACTCTACCCAGGAGACGCTTTGCATCATAAATTGTATTTTCAGGATTTTGCGATGCTTGATTTTTTGCAGCATTGCCAATTAATCTTTCATTTTCAGTAAAAGCAACATACGATGGAGTAGTACGCATTCCTTGATCATTAGCAATAATTTCACATTGTCCATCTTTCCATACACCTACACAACTATAAGTTGTACCTAAATCAATTCCAATCGCAACCATATATGTTTTAATTAACAATAATTATGTTTATATAAAAATAATTATTATTTTAAAAAGTATTTGAATATTATTTATAATAAATTTATTATTATTTTTAATTATTATTTAAAATAATAAAAATCTTATTCTTTTTTATTTTCTAAATTGTCTAGATTTTCTAGATTTTCTAGATTTTCTAGATTTTCTAGATTTTCTAGATTTTCTTTTATGTTTTTTTGAGAATAACATACCTCCCAACTGTCCCGGCTGAAGAGTATGACTGAACTTCATTGCTTGAGTTAAAGCAATCCAAGCCGCCTGATATTCTCTCTCTGCTGCAGCATATTCTTCTGGCATTCTAGATGCTAAAGGTTTCAATCGCTGTAGTTTAATATCAGCAGCGTTGAATTGATTTAGTTGTGGTGACCGCTTTGCAGCTTCTTGTTTAGCAATTTCCATCTCTGCAATACCTATATCTCTATTTGTTAAATAAGGTTCCATTATATATTATTAAAATAAAATATATTATAATCTATTTAAAACAAAATTTAATTAACTAATTAAAACTTATATCATTTAATGAAGCATCAATTAGTCCTGTTATATTAGCTGATTTTAGAAGGTCTAATAATTGATCAAACCTATTTTTAATTTGATTCTGTGTAATTTTAACAGATTGAATATCAGCGATTGTAGATGATGCTATATTTATGGCTGTAGTAGCATAATTTTTAGATAATGTAATTTCAGTTGCTAAATTCGTTGCCTGTACTAAATTTAAGTCAGTCATTATATATAAATTTATATAATATTTATTATTATAAAATAATAACAATAATTTATTTTTTTATAATATCTATAATTATATAATTTATTTGGTTAATATAAATATCTCATTTCCACAGTCATAAAAATGTTTATTTAATATAAATCCAACTAAATTAAATAAATTTAATATTTCATTTATTTGAAAAATATAATAATAACGATCATATATTTTACCAAATTTATTATAAGTTACTATTGTATTTCCATATTTATTAAATGTTTTTTTAGTTTTTAATGGTTGATTTATTGACCATACAGAAATCATTATTTTTCCTGATTTTTTAATTAATCTTTTCATTTCTTTTAAACTTTGCAATCTATTTTCAAAATTGCTTAAATGATGAAAACTAGCAATACAGATTATTCCATCAAATAAATTATCTCCTAATGGAATATTTATCATATCACACTCTATTACATTAAATTTTTTCATTCTACAAATCTTTAAAAAGCCACAACAATTATCAAGTCCTATAAAATTATAATTATCAAATTGCATATTTCTTCCATTTCCACAACCTATATCTAAAATTAGACTTTGATAAGGCAATGATTTTATAAATTTTTCTATCCAACTCCAAGTATACACTCTAGAATTACTAAAATGTTGACTAATTATTTCATATATTTCTTTAACATTAGTATTTTGGATAGAACTATCTAAATCATTTATCATTATAATTTGAATCAAATTATAATGATATATATTTTTTTAATATCAATTTATTATAATAAAAAAATTAATTATTTTTAAATTGAAACAATTTAATTTTTTAAATAAACATTCACTAAATAAATGGATTCTGCCCTTCTTCAATCAATTACATGTCCAATAACCTTGCAAATTATGAATGATCCAGTCCAAGCTCCTGATGGTAAAACCTATGAAAGATCTGCTATCACGGAATGGCTTAATAGAAATGGAAGATCGCCAGAAACGCGTCAAATTATGCCTGTTTCACAATTAAAAGAAAATTATGCAATTAAACATTTAATTGATGTTTATAATAATGGTTCTACAACTACGTCCTCTCCAACTATTATGATTGATGATACATTTGAAAAGCAAGATCCTAAAATTGATTTTAAAGTAGAATGTACTTATTCAACATTTGAAACTCCAAAGCTTATTTTTAAGATTTTTGAAACTTTAGATCCCGAACTTTATAAAATTTTTACGGATTTAGTTATTATTTTTGATAGATCGGGATCAATGTCACAGGGCGTAGGAGCTCAAAATGCTTCAGGAGTTACTGTTGAAGATGGTTTTTCGGCCCAAGATATTGTTGGTCACTCAACAAAAACAACAATTAATACCTTAAGTGAAAATGATACATTTACTGTAATTGCATTTGATAATAGGATAGAGGTTCTTGAGACAACATTTCATAAAGCAAATGAATCAAATAAAAAAAGTATATGTGATAGAATTTCAAGTATTAAACCAAGAGGACAAACTGCTATTTGGAATGCAATTAAAAAAGGTACTGAACTAATTCGTATGAGAATAGATAAAACACGTAATCCGGCTATTATGATATTAACAGATGGTGCCCCAAATATTTCACCAGCTCAAGGTGAAGTAAAAGCGCTACAAAAAGAACGTAAAGAAAATATTCATAATATTCCAATTTATACTTTTGGATTTGGAAATGCATTACAAAAAAATTTACTTTATGAAATTGCAAAATACAGTGATGCGTGTTTTGGACATATTCCAACTGCAGATATGATTGCAACCATCTTTAATAATTATATTGCAACTATTTTATGTACACTTTGTTACAATATGAAATTAATTATATTATTTGAAAACGAACAACACATGGCTGATATTATCAATATAGCTAACCCTGTTATGGGTGATTTTGTTTATACAATAAAAGATAATACATTAATAATAAATATTGGAACTATGCAAATTCAGCAAAGTAAATCAGTAATTATTAATTTTAGAGAAATAACAAGTCCAGATGATATACATAATATTAAATATAAATTAACTTATATTAACAAAAATCAAAATATTGATATGGAATCAATGCCAATTAAACTTTCTCATAATTTTAATATATACAATGAATATTTTAGATTTTTGGTAGTAGATGGACTTAAAGCGGCGATTTTATCTAGGCAATTAAATGGCGATCCAACTAATGATATGCAAGCGATAATTTCTAAAATTGAAGAAAATCAAGAACTTGATACTGAAATAAAATTAAATATGTTAGACACATTAAAAGATCAAATTAGTAAAGCAATTAGTATGCGCTCAGATGAAATTAATTATTTTAATAAATGGGGAATGTTATATTTAGAACAATTAATTAGAGCTATTAACCAACAAATTAAACCCAATTTTAAAGACAAAATTTGCTTTAATTTTGGTGGTGAATATTTTAACGAATTGGTAGATAAAAGTAGTGACATTTTTGATAATATGGAGCCACCCACACCTTCTAATCAGTCGACTAGCCATATGGCAAATACAACAGCACAGGTATATAGAGGATTAGGATCGAGTTATCAAACTTCTTGTTCTACTTATACTCCAGATATGTCAAATTATAATAATCTTAAAGGGGGATGTTTTGGTGAAAATTGTCAAGTTAAATTGGCAACTGGTGATTATATTTCAATTAAAAATTTAGAAGTAGGCACTTTTATTAATACATTTGATGTAAATAACAATTATATTGCTACAACTACTAAAGTAAAATATATTGTAAAAATATATTACGATAATGATGTAAATATTATTCGCTTTACAAATAGTGGATTAGAAATCACAAATTGGCATCCAATTTATAATGAAAGCTTAAAAACTTGGGTATTTCCATTCCAACTAACTGATCAAACAATGGAATCAGTAAATGTAAAATATGTATATAATGTAGTACTAGAGAACTATCATGTTATAGAATTAAATTTAACTAAATGTATTACTCTTGGACATAATTATAAATTTGATAATCTTCAGCATCCTTATTTTGGAAGTAATAAAATTATTGAAGATCTTGAAAAATTTACAGAATTTAACAAAAGTGGATATATTGAAATTAATAGTAATAGTATTCAAAAAGATACCCATACAAATTTAATTTGTAAAATGTAAAAACTAAAATAATATGTAAAAACTAAAATAAAAACATAAAAATAAAAAATTCTAAAATTATTAGTTACTTAATAATTTTAGAATTTTTTATCGTAGTTAATATTATTTAATATTATCCTATAATAATATAATGGTTCAATATACATCGTATACTAATTATATAAAAAGTAAAACTAATTCAGCAATATGTTGTAGTACAAAAGGAAAATGTGATGTTACTGGAGCTAATTTTCAAAATTTAAATGTAGGACATAATTTACATACACATCCTCCAGCCAATGTGCCTACTGAAGTTAAAACAATTTTTTTAAATAATAAAATTGATATTTCTACAATTACGCTTGATAATTCAAATTCTTTAATTTTCAGAGATCCTTCAAATAATCAAATAATATTTGGATTTAATGAAATTGATAGCTCTTATAATTTATATTTTCCAAGACAAAATCCTATTGATTTATCTTATCATAATGATATATCAGGTTTTGCATTAGTAACTGATCAATCTGGTCATTTAAGTTGGTATCCTAGATCATTACATAGCATAGATGCTAGTTTAACATATTTAACAACAAGATTAAGCAATGAATTTAATATAAAAATTGTTGATGTAGCAGACTTTTATTTAAATTGGTCAGGAAATAATTTTAGCCCAGATTACTCCTTTAATAGCGATATTAGTTTCGGGCTTGATAGAAATATATCTAAAGATATGATTATAGAATTTATAGGTAATTATCCAAGTAGCACTAGCAAAAGAGTTTTAATAAATGTACAAAATAATCTAACACAATCGGGTATTTATTCATTATCATATGATAATACAAACTTGAAACTAGATGGAAGAACAACAGATATGAGTATAAATGAACAATTAAATTCTAATATATATGTTTTTGTAAGATATGCAAAATATTTAGGTACTAGTAGTGATTTAAGTTTTGCTGGTGTAGGATTTTTAAATTCTATTACAGATGTAAGTCAAGTAAAAATTGGAGATACTTCTTTAAATTTTTTACAATTTAATGATTTTAATGATTATACAACAATTACAGAAGGAGATAATATATTAGTAACTGGCCCCGGACAAAACAGGACAGTTTCATTAAAGCCAAATATTGATATTTCATTTTTATATGTGCAAGAAGATGTTAGTATAAATGGAAAATTAACAGTAAGCGGAGATGTAAGTTTTAATAATTTAACAGCAAAGGATGTTAGTTTTTCAATACTTGATATTTCCGATATATTAACAATTACAAATATATGTGATCAACAAATTGTCTTTAATGTAGAGCATGGTCGAACAATATTACAAGACTTAAGTGCTGGGGCTACTGATATCAGTGATACACTTCTTGTATCAGGCGCTACTACATTATCATCTACTTTAAATGTTTCTGAAAGAACAACATTACAAGACCTAAGTGCTGGGGCTACTGATATCAGTGATACACTTCTTGTATCAGGCGCTACTACATTATCATCTACTTTAAATGTTTCTGAAAGAACAACATTACAAGACCTAA
>Ga0181398_1000557_pt1 | contig 11091 bp, 6 predicted proteins | sample 21SPOviralmetaG_FD_130127 | JGI IMG/M metagenome (GOLD analysis project Ga0181398, IMG submission 130127) | Marine viral communities from the oligotrophic San Pedro Time Series (SPOT) site, San Pedro Channel, CA, USA - 21 SPOT_SRF_2011-04-29 | ecosystem: Environmental > Aquatic > Marine > Strait...
CACCAATCGCAAAAGATTTGATCATTGTTGAAAGAGTCAACGTTTTCTGTAGGTACTTTAACTGCGATAGTCAATGGACAGTTACAAATCTGTTCCCTAGTTGTCATCGACCCCAGGGAAGGTAGAAAAGTGCTTCTTATGCAGTCCGGTATAAAGACCGCGTTGTGGGTGATCAGGATTGTCGCGGCCTTCGAGCATAAAAAGCATCTCAAGCCACGTCACACGATTCCGCATCGCAGTTAAATCTTCTGCCCCTGGCTTGCAGGGGATCATTGGATCAGGTCTAGCAGTCACGTCGTTCGTCTTCGTAAAGGTCGTCGTTTGGATCAAACGCTAAAACAAGCGTTGTCAATACAACCCCAGCTAGCGCACCAAAAATAAAGGTCATCAGGCTGACCAAGGGAGGCCAGTGCCTGTTGTTGGGGTGCGCTTTTCTGTGAGTTGTGCATCAAGGGCAGCATGGATTTCGGACACCTTGTCTGCACCACCGATTGCAGCCTGTGCCCAAGAAATAGCCTGCGCTTCAGTCACGTTGTCGTAAGCAATCATGCTGTCTGATTCAGCGGCTTCCAATCCGACTGAGCCATACGCGCCAGCGGAATAAACGCCATCGTCAGTTGCAGCATTAACGCTGTAATGCAATGTCGAAATCATTCCGTCTGACAAGTTGCGGTCGCACTGACCGACTTTCCAGGTGTAGGTGTTTGCCATAAAGTAAAAGCAATGAAGTGAGTTTAACTGCAGAGCCTCGCGTTGCCACGGGGCGGTTTACGGTCAACCAGCTTCAAGTGCTGCGACTTTTGTTTTAAGGATTTCAATTTCACCAATTGCTTCTTGCAATGCTGCAGTCAGCAGTGGGACAAGTTTGGATTGATCAATACCTTGATGATCAGGCACTGTTCGAGTACCCCTTACTGCATCTACTGCAGCAGTGGTGACATTACCATCTTCATCAACAACTTCTTCAACCGCCGGTGTTACTTCATACTCTTCTTCTCTAGTTGCATCTTTTTGACCAGTGACAGCTTCTGGCACGACGGTTTGAGCTTCGTGAGCAAGAAAGCCATCAACTGTCGTGTCAGCATCAGCAATAAAGTTGAAACGTTTTGGTTGCAGTTGTTTGACACGAGCAATGCCATCAGAAATCTCAACTACGTTTTCTTTTAAGCGATAGTCAGAGCTTGTGTTGTAGGCGGTAGCAGAACCTGTTACTGAAATAGTTCCTACAAATGCCGCACCTTTCCTGAACTGAACAACTGTTCCATCGCTAGTATCCCGTTGAAATGTTGCAGCAGTCGTGTTAGGACCATAAACATGAGCGAGCGTGCTTGTCATCTGACCAGCAAATGTGGCGGCTCCTGCCGTTGTGATTACAGTCGTATTTGCGCTCGCATCTGAGTTTTTAATCTCAACAGCATTGCCACCACCTACGTTTTGAAGTTTAAGCGTAGGTCTGCCGTCTCTACTGTCGTTATTTTTAACTGATAGTCCCCAAGCGGAGTTACCACCGTCCGGAGTGGAGTCAATGTTAAATTTACCAGCTGAATTGCCAGTAGCGTTTATCGTAACCTCACCACCAGCAAATGAAGCGCTGCCGTCCGCTTTGATTTCTGCCTTCGTTACCCCATCAGAACCACCGCCAAGAAAGAGGCTTCCGCTGTTGTAGTGGTACGCCTGGATAACACCTTTGGTTGCATGATTAGCTGAAGCGACGATGGCAGCGTTGTCTAAGGTAGAGCTTCCTGCATCCACACGATTAGTAAATGAGGCGCTGCCGTCCGCGTTAATAGTGCTGGTTACAGTGCCATTCAATTTACCGTTCCAAAGATCATTAGTACCTGCTGTTCTGTTTGAAACGTATGTACCATTCTGAGATATATAAGCTGCATTGGTTGAGGAAGTAGACGTTCCTCCCACAATTAAATTGCCCGAGCTGTCGATTTGGGCTGCCTCAGAACCGTTGTTTGTGTTAAATGTAATAAAATGTCCGCTTGAATTATCGCCAGCCGAGACAGAAAGCTCGCCAGTGCTTGCATTATGAAAAATATGTCCACGTCTAGCCCCATTGTGCTCAAACTCAATTCCTTTTTCGTTGTTTTCTGTAGTCCCATTTAGGGAGATTCTTGGCTCTGCTGTTTTTAATTCAAGGATCTGACTTGGCGTTGCCGTACCAACCCCGACATTCCCCGAACTGTCAACAGTGACGCGCTGCTCTCCAGCAGTCGTGATCGCTACTTGATCCCCAGCAGGCGAGAAAATACCTGTATTCGTATCACTTGCAAAGTAAATACTTGGGGCGGCTGCAGTGCCTAGCGGGAAACTAATCTTTCCGTTGGCGCTGATTAGGCCAGTCGTTGCCAGTGTTGAATCAAGCGTTACTGCACCTGTGACATCTAACGTTCCAGGAACATCAACGTTGCTCGTAAATTCAACGCCTGACCCGCCAGAATCGGTCTGCAGCAATTGACGCGCAGTACCGTTTGCAAGCTTGCTAACTGCAATCTCGGCAGAAGCATTAATGTCGGCATTGAGAATCGTTCCATCCAGCAGCATCGTGCTAGTGACCGTTCCAGTGTCACCCGTTGTAATAACAGTGCCGGTCACATTTGGCAGTGTGATCGTGCGATCAGCAGTCGGATTTGTAACCCCTAAAGTTGTTTCATAACTATCTGCAGAGCTGCCTTCAAAAACAACATCAACACCAGTGCCCAAGTTCAGGTCGCCGGTCATCGTGCCACCAGCTAGCTGAAGCTTTTCTGCATCAAGCTCCTGCAAAGCAGATTGCACATTTGTAGCAATAATGTTGCCCGACGCAATAACAGAAATGTTTGCGGCAGTTTGCCCGGCAATAGCGTTACTTACATCGATTAACGAGAACTCAGTCCCGACACCTTGCGACAGCAGCATGTCTGGCGGCGCAAGAGCAACTGCCGGAGCTGCTCCACTACCCGTTCCACTAACAGAAACAACCACATAGTGATTGAGGTTTGTCCCTGTAGGTGCAGGCAAGGCAGCGCCTGCCGTAAAGCCAGCCGATGAACCTGCTGTTGTAACGCTTGCAAGCAAGTTAGTGTTTGCGTTATAAACACCAGCATTTACCAAGTTGCCGGTTAACAGCGTGATTGGGACGTAAGCAGACCCCGTATAAATGTATAGATCAGCCGTTGTCTCGTCGTAAAAGAACTGTCCCTTGTAATCGCCAGAAGGGAAAATTGTGACGTTGTCGCTGCCAAGTGCACCGCCAAATTTGGTGGTTGACTGATCCGCTAACTTAATGCCAGTAACAGCCGAGTTGGCAAGGATCGATGTAGGGATTGTTCCCGAAGTCAACTTTGCCGCTGAGTGATTAGGGATATCGCTGGCTAACAGTGTTGTCCCAGCAGACACCAAACCTTGGGCTGTAACTGTCACTTTCGTGTAAGTGTCAGCCGCGACAGTGTTGTTGACACTTAGGGTGCCACCCACGTCAACAGCTAAGCCGTTGCCAGGAATAACCGCACCACGGGCAGAAGCCGTTGCAATGGGAAGATCACTTGAAACCAGCGTTCGACCGCCTGTGATTAAGCCACTTGTGTCATAGGTAACGACGTGATGCGTTCCACTAGAGGTGACAGCGTTGTTGATCTCAATGGTGTCGCCATCCATGACGAGACCGTTGCCGTTGACGACAACAACGCCTTTTGCGCTTGCCGTTGCTGTAGGCAGGTCAGTGCTGACAACTGTCCTATAACCAACGACGCCACCGCTCCCAGTAGGACCAGCAAGAAACTGTGCTGCTGATGTTGTGTTGTCAATTGTTGCGCTTAAAGTCGCAGTGTCGCCACTAACGGTGCTGACAATATTGATTTCGCCAGTGGTGCTCCCAGCAACAGTGTTGACAGACCCGGCAGCTTTTAAGCTTTGCCAGCTAGAACCGTCGTACAAATAAAGTTTGTTGTCATCAGTATCAAAAGCAAGCTGACCAGTAAACGCCCCAGCACTGGGAAGCGTTGTTACCAAGTCAACTGTTGATTCATTGGCAAGCTTGTCGGCGGTGATTGCGTCGTTATTGACTTTGGCCGTCGTGACCGCTAAATCCGCTAAAGCTGCTGTTGCAATATCGCCAGCAGCAAACAAGATCTTTGCGCCAGGGATAGCGTCGTCACTGATTTTGGTGACGCCGTTGGCAATCAGGTCTGAAACCGTGATTCTCTTGGTTTCAGTGGCTGATTTATCAACAATCGCCAGTTCATCGGCTGCGACTAAGTTGCTCCCAGCCAAGGGGTTTAGTGCGCTGATCTTAAGGTCTGCCATGAGCCTTGGCCCTCCTGGGCTTAAGTGTCGGAACTTTCAAGCAACAGTTTAGCGTCACTGTCTTCTTCTTGAATTTTACCGTTGTCTTCTTGCAGCAAGAAGTCCGTTGATTCCATTTCAACTTGCAGTTTGATTTCTCCCGTCGTAATAAAATCAGCCGCAATCTTGACTGCTGAGTCTGGGGTGATTTGAGTTGCGCATGATGTCAAGATGCCTTCAAACTCATACCAAATTTGATCGTTTAAAGCTGCTGCAACTCCGCTGGGGTTGTAATTAGCCGACTTTAAGTAAAAACGAGCACTAAAGTTTCCGCCAACTTTGGTGCGTAACAAAAGCTGAATTAAGTAGTGAGGCAGATCGTTAACCGTGTCCCCTGTGTACTCCCAGAAACATGACATGCGACCAGAGCCAGACAACAAAGTGCTGACTTGGCTCCGGAACTCATCAGACAGCGTTGTTATGTCTGCGGTTTCTCTTTGTGTGTTCAGCTCAAAACTATCGACCTGTGCAAGCAGTCTGTAATCTGCGTTTTGTACTTCAACCCTAATTCTGATATCCGACGCAGGTTCAGCCAAAGCTACTGCGTTTGGTATGCCTCCATTGATTGCATCCGCAAAAGTGTCGTAAAGCCGAATGCCATCAACGTCATCAATATGTAGAAATTTCTTGATACTTGTTTGGGTGTAACCAGAAACAAAAGATAGTGCAACGTTATCAGTGCTTGTTATTTCAACTTGATCACCAGTCGATAACTGACCGTGCTTTAAGTTACAGCCAAATCGTTTACGTGTATTGTCAACATCACCGGTAGTAATCGTAAAATACAGCTCGCTGCCATCAAACTGTCTGCGCAGCTCAACTTTGCCATACGTTCCAAGATAAACAGTCATGAAATAGTTACAGTTTTTAGCTCGCCGGTACCCTGGAAACTAATTTCAGCACGGACTAAATCTGCAGTAGCTGCCCCAATGCTGGCGCTTGTTACATATGCAGTCATTTTGATGTCGTTGTTGTCCGTTCCATCGTTCCATCGAAACGTCAAAAGAACGGTGTCACTAGAGGAAACGCCTGCTGTGCCAGTCTGTACAAGCTTATTCAACAAACTGCTGGTGTTGATGCTGCCGTCGTTTTCCTTGTAGTAGAGCAAAGTTGCGCTGCCCGAGTAGCCCACTACTCCTGGGGTATAGCTGCGAAGGTTTTCGCCTAACGTTGTCGTTTCAAGCGTCTCTAAGCTTGATTGGACAGAAAAGCTGACGACCTTGGCAAGAGTCGATCCGCCAACCTGCATGGTCCCATCTCTGCCGCTGTAAACCTTTGCCATTAGGTCAGCACGCCGATCAAATTCACTGTAACAGTGCTAACGCCAGGACGCACCTGCGTTAATTGTGGTGGACTTTCGTACCTGTACTTTGCTGGTGTCCCTGATTCAGAAGAAACAGTACCTGCAGGAGTGTTGATCTGACCGCCCATCCCACTGTGATTAACGCAGTAGTAATACAAGGTTGGGGCGTCTTTAGCGACCTTGATTCGTGTGTACGCTCCAGCACTGCCAGCAGTTCCAAAGGTTGTTACGCCTGTTGTGTAAAGAGCACCACTGCCATGGGTGCCATCGCTTGTTGTACTTAGGCGCAATGGGTGACCAGAGTTTGACGAGTCCGCTTGGCTAAACAAATAAACAGTGCCTTCAGTCAGCGTCAATGTCTGGTTATCTGTCGAAGACCCGTCAATCCGATACTTGTTAGCGCCACCAGAAGCCGCAACTGTCACAACAAGTGTCACAGTCGGAACTGTTGTTGGCTCTGAACGCAAAGCACCAGTGTTTCCGCTCCAACCCGACAAAGACCCGTCAGGTAAATCAAAAGTGCTGAAGGTGCCTTTCACTTCGTCGTAATGAGCGATGAAATCATCAGCTTGCGTATCAGCAACGTTGGCATAGCTAAGGCTAAGCTTCATGTTGGTGCGATTGCTGCCGTACAAGATTCGATGCTCAGCACCGTTTTGAGCTTTAAACGTTTTTACCGGATAGTCGCCCGACTCAAACGAACGACTTGTGGGAGCCAGATCTGGGAAAGCCATTAGAAAATCGTAAAGTTGTCTTTGCTAAGGATCGCATCCACTAGCTTGCTCTGAAGTGGTTGGCTGTCATTGTCTGTAAAACACGGATGTTCAGAAGCAACAATATCAACCGTGCCCTCCTGGGAGAAGGTTAGCTGCTCAACGACGTAGACGTTTTGCGAAACAGTATCATCAACAATAGCGAAAACTGAATTAAAAAACGTTTCATCAGAAACTGTTTTATTATCGACTTGCATTGTGCCGCGCTGCACGTCTTCTGAACCGGACTTAAAATAACTGATGTTGTACTGACCATTGGCAAAATTAGTCAAGCTCGTAATTTCTCCAGTTGCGCTAATTGTTCCGTTTTTTGTGCTGCTGTAAGGACTAGAAGTCGTAATTACTTTTATATAATCACCTGCCGTAAGACTTAACCCATCCAATGTTGTTGAGAAACTAATTGTATGCGTTACTAGCTTGCGCAAACTTAAAAAGTATTTAGCCACCATTACTGCGTGACTCTCGGAGGTGCAAAAGCCTGTTAGGTCGAATTGCTCTTGGGGTAGCAGCTCAACCCTTGGGTCTGAATAACCTCCGCCTGTTCCTTTAACAGTTACTGCTTTTTCTTCAGGCAGCTTGTTCGGGGTTTCTTGGCGATAACGCACAATTGCTTGGAACGCTCTTCGCTCTTCCGCTCCAAGGTATTCAATTTTGTAGCTATCCTCTAAGATGTTGCCATCGGTAAATAGCCCACTAATAACCACTGTTCCATCGTTAATAACTCCATTATCGAAAACAGGAAGAGCTGGCTTTAAAGAAAATTTTCCGTTCACTACAACAAAGTTGCACAAGAAGTATGGAGCAACGTCTGAGATAAATTGACGTAGATTTGTTCTTTCCGTTATCGGACCATTAAAGAACAGTTTTTGTTGGTATAGAAATTTTGATGTTTTAATCATATCGTCCTTATCGACCAAATAAGGGTTGTCTGATCCCATGGCTAGCAACCCTCCAGCCCCGCCCATTTGGTTAGTAAGCAAGTAATAGACAAGATCAGTTAAAAGGTTGCTGGGGCCAATGGCAGAGCTATCCTCATAAGCTGTTAAGATGTTGCTATCGGTCTGCTTGTCTGGATGTAACCGCTCCACCGGAATACCTTCAGCTAGCCAACAACGCAATTGATCAAGCTGGCTAAAATTACGCCCTGCCTTAAGTGATAGTCCTGCAAGCGTCAAATCATTCATGAAAGGGGCTTGTTCGCTTGGGTATTCTTGAATTTCATTTACATAAACAATCTGATGCTCTGGTTGGCTTGCGTTAGATTTTTCTACAAGATCTCGATAATGGCTAATGTCTGAGTATTGTGTTTGCTCTGCAAATTCAAAATCGCCTTCTGTCACTTCTGCTGTCGTTGTTGTTGCTGTCTTAAGGTTGGTAACTTGATATTTAACGCCAGCTACATCATAAACAGTTCGGAAAGGATTAATGGATGATATATTTACTACGTCTTTAAAAAAATCATCTTTTTGTATGTTGTTTGTTGTATTCTCCCCATTTTCATCAAGCAAAACTTTTATTTCTGGAACGCTCCATCCTTGTGTTTCGTTGAGCTGATAACCAATATCAAGTTCTTTGACGGTAGCTGTTAGTCTTATCCTAAGCCTTTTGGTTGAATCGGTTAATCCTGTCAACTGTCTAACGGTTGTGGCTGTTGTGCCTAACGGCAACGTTCTTGGGTCGTTAGCAGCACCAAATATTTCATATCGGTAGCCTTGCGCCCTGCCGTGTACTGGGTCAACAGCTTGAAGATCAGTGATTCTATATCTTTGGCCGGAACTTGTCATGTTCCCTCCTGGGTTGTACCCAACAAAAGGATTGCTTCTAGCCGTCTTAGTATCGTCAGCTACATATTGCGCCCCAGTAACAGGGAGAGGCGTTTGCCTATTCTGCGGAATCGGATACTCATAAGAAGGATCTGCTACAAATACATCTGTCCTATACAGCCCTCTCCTGACTTCAATAATCCCGTTGCCGAGGTCATCGTCTGCATCCCAAGAAGGCTTTCCTTGAGAAAAGCCAGGACCACTGCTAATAACCGTTGCTTTATCAACGACCCAGGTTGTTTTTTGATCGTACCCATTTGGATTTCCTCGTGCGTAATGATTTTCAGGAAGTTCTTCTTTTCGTATTCTCCACTCAATTACCAACCACTTTGTATAGTTGTTTTTATGGTACTCAGTTGTTCTAAATATTCTAGAAAATCCTACTGGTTTTGGATCAAGATCTGAATCACCATATAACTCCCAAGTAAACGCGCCGACTTTGCCGCCATCCTTAGTGAATGGGCGCTCACCGATGTTGCGCTCATTTGAGGGGAAGGTGATTACTTTGTCATCGTCCCATTGAGGAAGACCCCTGAAGCCAATGTTTGCAATCCTTTCTAATTCGCCAGCTGCGCACCGACCAGCTTGAGGCTCTGGCCTATTTTCAAACGCTACTACAGTTTGAGGGTATTTTTCCTTAATGCTTCCCGTAATTGTTCTTGGGTTTTGAATAAACTCATTGTTTTGTCTTATAAGTTGTGCAGGAATAAATTTGCCCGGAGCTGTGACAGTCATATTCCCAATATTGGTTACTTCTACGGTTGTTGTTGTGCGATTTGTATCATCTGTTGACCCTGGCTGTGACATGTCGAAAACCTCTGTTTCGCTACCGTCTTTAGTAATAAACCGCAACTCCGAACCAGACACTTGGACAAATTTAAACTCAAGCTCTGCTGCACCTAATGTATTGTTATTTTGGAACCGTATAAACGTATATTGAGCGACAGGACGCTGGCCTCTAATTGCAAAATATATGGGGATTGCATTAAAAATTTTGCTATCTGATCCAACCTGCCTAACAAAAACTCGAAAGACTGACGTTCTAGCAATATATGCACTAATTCGTCCGGTTTTTACTTGCAAATTGTCTTCGTCGTAATCGTTGGTTTCCGTAACACTAGGCAACCCTGCAAAAGCGCAGAGACCTTTTAAGTTTTGAAAAACAATACTTTTAATTCCAATTTCCGTTGCTATCGCTGGTCGGTTGTTACGCACCAGGGCAATAGTTGTTTTAGTAATAGGCCAAAAAGCTTCGCCTACGTTTTGCCCTGGTTCGGAAGCATCGGGGTCATCACCTACAAACATATCTCCAATGTATCCATCATTGGGTTTTATGACTTGATTTAAATTTACAATGCCAATGTTTTTTCTGTCTGACAGGGCAGTGTCTATACATGTCAACTCAATCTCTTGGTTGTCGCCGCTTGTAGGATCAAAGCGTGCATACTCGCGTGAGGTTACCTTCCAAATGCAGCCACCAATTTGAAACTGCTCTCCAAGACGCATCGCGTCGTCTGCAGCAAGCTGTTCAGAAAGCACAGCACTATTAATGTCAGACACGCCTGCGCCCCTCCCGTCAATTTTGTACAGATCATCTTCAATTGATTCGGGAGAAATTATAAATTGCACTACATCATCAACTTGGACATTTCCAACTACTCTTGTTAAGTTATTTCCTGTTATGTAAGGAGAATTGCTATCATTTTTTCTTATAAGCCTAACAATACCCATGCGTGGGCTGTAGTTGCGTCCCATGCCTTTTTGACCTTGCTTGCCGTGCTGATCCTCTTGCTTTGAAGAACCATTAAAAGCTCCAGCTTTTTTAGCTTCTTTTTGCTCCCTAACAAAATTATTATCGCCCGCAACCTTAACGCGAGATAACAACTGAGTTTCTTTTGCTCGTTTTGTCTGGTCTTTAGGTATCGAAATAATCTCATAGTTCAACCGATAGCTAGTGCCGTTTGCAATTGGGGCAAAAACGCCAAATTCTGTATTGTTTGCAGGAGAAAACGCATGGCAAAATGCAAATTGCTTTTCACTCCCAGGCACAGGACAAACAAAGACTTCTGTGTCGTCTGTTTTCGTTGATGGATCGCCCGTAGCTGGCCCACCAATGGTGCCATAAACTTTGTCACTTGGCTTAATCCTTCTTTTTGTCTCGTCGGAGCCATCTGCTTTCCAGTAAAAAGCATAAAAATCTTCAAAGACAGAATCCAAAACATTGTTGCCCAGAAAAATGCCCTCTAAATCTGGTTTTTTAAGCCCTCCTGCGCCTTCCCCTTGTTCACCAACGACAAACAGCAATTGCGCTCTTTGATTTGTACCTTCACTAAACATCCGCGACCACACAAGCTTTGGCGTGGTCAACATTCCGCCTACTTTTTCCCTGCTGTCATAGCGCCCAAATATGATTGGGATTGGGGCGGCATAATCTGCAAGCGTTGCGAGTGTCTCAAATCCGCGTGAAGGAGTAAAACGACTTGCTCCATTGACATCGCCAGTGTCTATGGTGCCACCGCCGTCTTTTTTGGCTGCACTGGGCATCTTGGGCTTTGGTGAAAGCAGATAAGCAACACCGGTTAGAACCAAGCTGATTGCAAGGTTGATAAGGATAGGCGTTATTGCAACATCGTTTCTTATATCAGGGATGTGTGCATACTCCGCTGGTCTCAGCTTCCCTCTCCTCTTAACCTCAGCCGTAAAAAATCTATACTCCTCTTCTGTTATCCCAACAGTTTTGATTAGTTCCCTTTCGTACGGAAGCAGTGGTACGTCGTAAACAGATGGACCGAAGACCACTGAATCTTTTCCATTCTGCGATTGACGTACAAGATTCCCGTCTGCCATGTGACTGCGAATG
>Ga0181398_1000565_pt1 | contig 11035 bp, 8 predicted proteins | sample 21SPOviralmetaG_FD_130127 | JGI IMG/M metagenome (GOLD analysis project Ga0181398, IMG submission 130127) | Marine viral communities from the oligotrophic San Pedro Time Series (SPOT) site, San Pedro Channel, CA, USA - 21 SPOT_SRF_2011-04-29 | ecosystem: Environmental > Aquatic > Marine > Strait...
ACAATAGCCAGTATGGAACGAAGTGCAGAAGAACTAACAAATCAACTTAATTTTATTAACGAACAATATGCTAGTATAAGAAGACAAAATCAGAGATTAGCTGAAAGGTTAAGTAATGTTGACTTAGGGCTGGCGGCACAAGACGCACCTGACAAGATTGGAATAGCTGTTAATGCAGGAACTAAAAATGCAGGTAGATGTTTTGAGATACTAAGCGGAAGTCTATTAACGGAAGAAGAGAAAAATGCACCAGATGAAATCACTTTTAACAAAGAGTGTCCTTGGCTTTGGCCTGGTCATTCTACTGAGTAGCTGTAGTAGCCTACAGCAAGTACTACCAGTTGAAGTAAGCACAAGACCAGTGGAAAAACCTGAACTAACACTGCCTAGAGTTGATGAATTGCGTATGCGTGAAGTCAGTTGGATTGTAATTAACCAAGACAATGTGGACCAAGTGTTTGAAGATCTTAAAAATAAAAACATTCCGGTAGGTGTGTATGCACTTACAGGCGAACAGTATGAAAACTTAGGTCTTAATTTTAGTGATATTAGAGCTCTTGTACAACAACAGCAAGCAATTATCGTAGCTTACGAAAAGTATTATAAAGAAGCTGAGAAGACCTTAGACAAAGCAGTAACCGTCGAGGACTAATGCAAAACCCCTATGACACTCTTGGAGTAAGTCGTGATTCGACTGATACTGAGATAAAGACAGCATACAGAAAACTAGCTAAAAAGCATCATCCTGACGCCGGCGGCGATCAAAAACGTTTTGCAGAAATTAGCAGTGCGTACGACAGTATTAAAGATGCTGATGCTAGATTCAATCATGAACAGCAGTCACAGCCTCATATGAAGACCAATACATTTAATCAACATTATGGTGATTTCAATGATATATTCAACAATATGTTTGGGCATCATGGTCCAAATGGTCCATTTGGCGGTGTGCAGAGAGATATCGATGTAACTTATCATGTAGAGATAAAAGATGTTTTTGATTGTGCAACCAAACAAATTAATGTTAGTATGCCAAACGGTATGAGCAAACCTGTGAGTATTACAATACCTAGAGGAATAAATCATGGCTCGAGAGTACAGTATGCAGGTATGAGTCCAATGGGTGGTGATTTGTATGTTAGATTTATGTTTAAAAAAACAAATACATACTCAGTTGATAATAACAATAACTTAACAAGCAAAAAAACAATTGATTTGAAGACTGCCGCATTTGGTGGAGAAATGATTGTTAACACATTAGATGAGCGTAATATAAAAGTAACTATACAGCCCGGAACACAAAGCGGGACAAAATTGCGTATACCTGAAAGTGGACTACCACGTAGAAATAGTCCCAATGGAGATTTAATAATAGAAATAAAAGTAGTAATACCAAAATTATCAATTCCAGATCTTTACAAACCGGTACAAGATGTGCTATAGTAAATACAATTAGTAAACGGAAAGAATTAAATGTCGAGCGATAAAATACAACACTTAGTAGACAAAACATTTGGACTTAGCAAAGATTATAGACATGAATATGTTACGCTAGAACATTTGCTTGCTATTATATTAGATACAGATGAAGTACAAGATATCCTACAGGAGTGTGGAGTTGATCCAAAAGAATGTAGTAGAGATGTGTACGATCATTTAGAGAAAGAACAACAACAATATCCAGAGGGTAATGAAAAAGAACCTAAAAAGACAGTTATGCTTGAACGTGTGTTTCATAGAGCATTTACACAGGCATTGTTTAATGGTAGACAGCATTTGGATACTAGAGATTTACTAATAAGCATACTAAGTGAAGTACAAACTCCAGCCGCTTTTATAATGAATAGTAAAGGCATCAGCAGAGATAGTATAGCTAGATATCTAACAGACACAGTACCAGAAGGTATTACTCAACAAAGAGGACAAAATAAACAAGAAAGAATTTTAAAGAAATACTGCGACAACTTAAACGAACTAGCTGGCACAGGAAGAATAGATCCTGTAATAGGTAGAGAAGAGCAACTAGAACAATTAACACAAACTATTGCAAGACGTAAGAAAAATAATGTAGTACTAGTAGGTGAAAGCGGAGTTGGTAAAACAGCTATTGCTGAAGGACTTGCACATCTGATCAATGAAGACAATGTACCTGATATTATCAAAGACCATACTATCTACAGTTTAGATATTGGTGCATTACTAGCAGGCACAAAGTTCAGAGGAGATTTCGAAGAAAGGCTCAAAGAAGTTCTTGAAATACTAGAAGCAAAAGACAAGACCATCCTCTTTATAGATGAAATACATATGATTATGGGTGCAGGAAATGCAGGGCAAGGTGCTATGGATGTAGCTAACTTGCTGAAACCTAGTTTACAACGTGGACTACTACGCTGTATTGGTTCGACCACGTATGATGAATACAGAGAACATTTTGAAAAAGACAAGGCACTGAATAGAAGATTTTACAAAGTGGATGTTCCAGAACCTAGCGTCGAAGATGCAAAACGTATTGTTGTTAATAGTATACCAGCTTATGAAATATATCATGAGATTGCATTTAGCCAAGAAGCAATGCATGGTGCAGTAGATCTCACACATCAATATTGGCACAATAGATTTTTACCGGACAAAGCATTTGATGTATTAGATGCCGCGGCGGCTAGACAAAAGCTGTTACCAGAAACAGCTAGAAAAGGTGTACTTGAACTTGATGACATACGTTATGAAGTAGCCAAGCTAACTAGAATACCTGTTGACCAACTAGTGCTTACCAAAGACAGCGAGTACAAACAAGAACGTCAAATTGATATTGAAAAAGCACTACAAACAAAAGTATTTGGGCAAGATGAAGCATTAGAAAGATTAGCTGACAGCATTTATATTGCAAAAGCAGGATTAAAAGATGCAAACAAACCAATAGGAAACTATTTGTTTACAGGACCAACAGGTGTTGGTAAAACAGAAACAGCAAAACAACTCAGCGAAATTATGCACATGGAACTAGTACGTTTTGATATGAGTGAATATCAAGAACGACACACAGTTGCAAAACTAATAGGAGCACCTCCAGGATATGTTGGCTATGGAGAAGGCGGACAAGGCAGTGGATTGTTAATCAACAAACTTGAAGAACACCCTAACTGTATATTACTATTAGATGAGATTGAAAAAGCACACCCAGATGTAAGCAATGTACTGTTACAAATTATGGACAATGGTATGGTTACATCAAGCGATGGTAAAACAGTAAGTGCAAGAAACTCTATTGTTATACTTACAAGTAACTTAGGTGCAAGAGATGCAGAGAAAAACGGTATCGGATTTGGCAATATAGATCAAAGTGATGATGCTCAAGAAGCGGCAGTTAAAAGTTTCTTTGCACCAGAATTTAGAAACAGACTAGACGCAGTAGTACAATTTAAAAAACTAAATCAAAACCTAATGAAAAGTGTTACTGTTAAATTTTTGAGAGAACTAGAAGATATGCTTGAGCCAAGAAATATGGTTATAGAATACGACCAAGAGGTTGTTGACTGGCTTACGAATCGAGGGTTTACACCTAGTATGGGTGCAAGACCAATGGCTAGATTGATCAATGAGAAGATCAAAAAGCCGTTGTCAAAGCAAATCTTGTTTGGAGATGACGTGGACTTAATTAAATTGAGTATTGCAAATGACAACATTAACATCAGAACAGATAAGATCCAGACCTGATTTTAAATATAGTACAAAATTATTTTATAAATCACACACATGGCGTGTTGCACTATATCAGCCTCCGTGGCGTGGATTCAAGGATCCTGACAATAAAGTAGAATTACAAGATATATGGTACCGTAACAGATGTATAGCAGATTACTTAAAAAACAATGAAGGTTGTGGTTTTAAAATAAGAGCTGATAGAAATTATTTTGTATATCTTAAAAGACCAGACATAATAAAATGGTTAATTGAAAACTATAACGATCAGATTGTAGAAATAAACGGCCCAATTAACACTAAACACCAAGATATCTTACTTAACGATCTGACTGTGGTTACAAGACCACAACTATGGTATAAAAAGTTTCGTTATAAAATTATGAGTACACGTTATGGAGAACGTGACCAAGAAATATTCGAAGAGATGCAAAACTTTTGTCTTGATAGTTTTGAACCTGGCGAATACAAATTGAATGATACATTTAGAATTACAAGTAAAAGCTATCAGAAAAAAATGAATCAGCTTTGGCAAAGAAAAGCTAACCAGCAGAACTCACAACCAATTAGAAAAGCACTCAATCCAAATTGGAAACAGTTTAATGCAGTATATAGAAGCCCTTATACAGCAACAGGAAGTATATACCTAGTCAATCATGATGATGTAGTTACACTACATATGGTATATAAACAGTACATCACTAAAACACACAAGGTAATTACAATAGAAGAGCTAAATGGAAATAAATGAATTATTAGATAGATATGAAATATTGTATCCTAACCATGAATCTATTTCAGATTTGCGTAGAGCTTATACTGACAAAGACCTAAGAAGTTTATTCCGTATTGTAACTGATAGCAATAAAGACAATCTTCGAAAATTAATTATGGAAGATAATAAATGGAAGTTATGGCCTCTATTAGATGAATATGTTGAGACACAATTTACAAAAGCCTTCAAAAGTTTTTTTGTAAATGATACAGAGATATGGGATGATTGTTTTAGCCGAGGACAATTACAGAGTAAACTATGGCTAGTTGAAGAACTTGAAAAATTAAAACTTGAACTTGGTACAGTGTATTTGTGTGCAGGTTGGTACGCTACACTTGCTACAATGTTATTTGAGAGTAACATTAAGTTAGATAAAGTTAGAAGTTTTGATATCGATGAGTCTTGTGTAGACATTGCTGAAACATTTAATAAACCATGGTTTGTAGATAATTGGCGTTTTAAAAGTATTACACAAGATATTATGAATATAGATTATAACAAACATGTTTGGCAGTGTTGGAGTAGTTCAAATAACAGAATGAGCAAACCTATTACAGATTCACCTGACACAATAATTAACACTAGTTGTGAGCATATACAAAACTTTAAAGAATGGTATGCAAAGATACCCAAAGGTAAATTAGTTATTTTACAAAATAACAACTATGTTGATATAAAAGAACATGTAAATTGTGTTTCAAATACAGACGAGTTTATTAAACAAGCACCAATGTCGCACTTGATGTACAGTGGTACTGCACTTTTGCCTAAGTATAAAAGGTTTATGTTGATAGGTCGTGTCTAACAAGTAGTTACCCTAGACGAGTTGTAATAAATACAACTAGCGAAGGAGTACAACTATGGCACAATTAAACGAAGACATGGTCGTTATCAAAGTAAGCGAACTGCTGAAAGATACTGACGATCGCCGAAAAATTATGAATCCAGAAATAGTAAGTACTATAGAAGCCGCGGTGCAAGAATTAGTTGGACCAGGCAAACTAGTAGAAATCATACAAGAAGAGAATCATGGCTGACACAGTAACAATATTATCAACAAGCGTTTTTTCAGGTAGTACAACACTACAAAGCGATAAAGTTAAAGGTGACGCATACTTCGGACAAAATGACGGATTGCACACTGTAATGATTAACCTAAATAGCTTTACCGGTATTGTTAAAATACAAGGTAGTTTAGAAACTACACCTGGAGATAATGATTGGTTTGATATTGAATTAGGTGCAGATGACTTCGCTGTTGATACGTCTGGATTAATAACAAAAGTAGCCGCAGAAAGTTTGATTTATAATGTAGTAGAAACAAGTAAGAAATCATACAATGCTTCAGGTAATTTTGTATGGCTAAGAGCAGATATAAGCAATTGGCAAAGTGGAACAATATCAGTAGAAATGAATCGTTAAGGAATAAAAATGGCAAAGCAAGTAATCAATATTGGATCAGCAGAACTAGCAGGAGACGGAGAAACACTTCGCAGTGCATTAAATAAAGTTAACCTAAACTTTACAGAATTGTACGACGATGATGCAAATGACATTACACTTGCAAGTTTTGCAGTAGGTCCAGCTCAGCCAGCTTCACTCCAAGGTGCTATTGCTTATAACAATGCAACTGGCATATTCACATACACACCACCAGTTATTCCTACAACACTTCTAAACTTAGGAATTACCGATGGTACCGCAGGACAACAATTAGTAACAGACGGTTCGGGTGGATTTACTTTCCAAACATATACAGAAACTGGAACTCTAGTTGATGAAACAACACCAAAACTAGGTGGCAACTTGGACGGAAACAGTAAAAACATTACAAGTTTAGGAACAATTAATTCACACACCATTCCAGCAGGTACAGGAACACTAGCACTTGCAAGTGATATTCCAGCTGACACAGACGCATTAACAGAAGGTACAACTAATTTATACTACTCAGATGCAAAGATTAACACATATTTAAGTAACAATGATTACGATACTGCTACAAATATTGTCGCAAGTATTACGGACTCGGCACCTACTACACTAGACACACTAAATGAACTAGCGGCGGCACTGGGAGACGATCCTAACTTTGCAACAACAGTAACAACTAGTATAGCCGAAAAACTACCACTAGCCGGTGGTACAATGACTGGAGCATTAGTACTTTCAGGTGCGCCATCCGCTGATCTCGATGCCGCAACTAAAAAATATGTTGATGATAATACAGGCGGCGGTAATGCTCTTTCTAACGTAGTAGAAGACACAACTCCACAATTAGGCGGTGATTTAGATGTTGGCGGTAATAGTATTGTTGGTGGTAATAGTCCTATTAATATTGCTCCGGGTGGTACAGCTTCGATTAACTTATCAGCTGATGAAACAATTACTACAGGAAAAATATTATACTCAAACATGTATGCTCAACTAGCTGACTTACCCAGTGCTACAACATATCACGGTATGTTTGCACATGTTCATGCAACAGGCAAAGGTTATTTTGCTCACGGTGGGAATTGGGTAGAACTAGCAAATATGACAGACGTTTCAAGCGGTGGATTAGCTAACGTAGTAGAAGATACTACACCTCAACTGGGCGGTGATTTGGATTGTCAAGGTTTCAACATCACAATGGACAACGGTATTATTTCAACAAGTGCTGGTAACTTGCAACTATCAAGTTTTAACTATGTTACAATAGATAGTGCTAATGACGGACAAATTGAAATTGGTAGATCTAGCGGAACTGGCGATGTTATTATTGGTAAGGAAAGTAATGGTACTAGTGTTAGTTTTGAAGGTGTAGCTAGTTTTGATGAAAGAGTATTGTTGCTCAAAGGCGCTGAAGAGAAGTACAGTGCTTTAACAGGAGCGACAGGCACAGTAGCACATGATTGTGCTAACGGAAAAATGTTCTACCACACAACACCAGCGGCAGATTGGACTGTTAACTTAACTAACTTAGATCTAAATCAATACAAGTACTCAACAAGTGTAGGTATAGTAGTTACACAAGGCGGAACAGCATACATTCCGAATGCAGTACAAATTGCTGGAGCCGCACAAACAATTATATGGCAAGGAAACAGTACGCCAACAGGAACAGACAATGGAACAGATGCAATCTCTTTTACAATTATGAGAGACGGCAGTACATACATTGTACTAGGACAGTTAACGTCATTTGGAGGAGTTTAGTAAATGCCCGTAATTAGTCTTCCAACTACGGCAATGGGTCCTTTTGGCATGCCAATGGTGCCAGGAAATGGATCTAGCGGAGGAGGGGGTGACCCTACATTTGGCGGAAAATCATTATCCCAAACTGGCACAGCGTGGGTATATGATGGTCCAGATGCCAATTCAGCGGTAGATGTTTTTACAGGAATAACTTGGGTAGACAATGGCAATAAGTTTATAGCTTCAATTGAAACTGCTGGATCAAATAACAGTTATGGTCTATACCAATTTACTACAACTACTCCATATTCTACACAACCAGCAGATATTAGTTTTGACTCTAATTTTTTAACATACAATGAAATAGCTGATGCTGACTTTTCGCCTCAATTTATAATATTCAATGACGATGGATCCAAAGGATACTTTGGTGAAGATAATGAAATATTTGGCTTTAGCATGTCAACAAATTACGACCTAAGTACTGCAACAGGAACTGGTCATACAAAGACGTCAATACCAAATCCAGGCGCACCGTATGGGTATGGCTCTATGAAAGATTTAAGATTTAACAGCGATGGTACAAAGATGTTTGTCTCTGAGGTGTCTGGTAATAGTTGTGCCATTTTAGAATTTTCACTCAGTTCAGCATACGATGTCACAACAAGATCGGCAAGTCCAACAGCAACATTTGATCCTACTACAGCCGGTAATGGTGGATCAACTCTAGGATCAATAATTTTTAATAGCGATGGTACTAAGATGTACGCACTAGGAAGCGGTGGCTTAGGAGGCGTTAAAGTTCTTTTTGAATATGATTTAAGTACTGGTTTTGACTTAACGACAATGTCATACAACAATGAAAACTTGAATTTAGAAACACTAGCTGGAATAGACCTTGCTACATCAATAGCATTTGATGATGATTACTACATAATGACTATTGCTGATGGAAATGATGGAGTAATGCAATTTCATTGGGGAACAGCACCACCTTCTGGTGCAAGTCCTGATATGTCAACTGCTTCTTATTCAACAAATTTTGATACAGCAAATGAAACTACAGCACCTATGGGTTTAGAATTCAATGGTGACGGTAGTAAAATGTTTGTAATTGATGAAAGCACAAGAAAAATTTATAGATATAGTACACCTACAGCATATAGTATAGCATCTGCAAGTTATGACAGTGTCAATTATGATTTTAGTGGAACAACAACTGCTCTAAACGGATTTGCATTTAATAGTGACGGTACAAGTTTTTATATTGTAGGAAATGATCAAGGCGGATCAACTCCAGATTCTATATTTCAGTTTGATATGAGTACAGGATATGATATAGCTAATGCTAGTTATAGCAAACAAGGAACAACTAGCGATAGTGGATCTGCCGTAGATACCTCACCAGAAAAAATTATATTCAATAATGATGGTTCGAAAGTTTACATAAGCGGTAGAAGCACCAACAAAGTACATCAATTTAGTTTAAGTACACCATATGACATAAGCACAATATCATATGACAGTGTTGCCTTGTCGATTGGTACTGAAACTAGTTATCGTACCGGTATGCAATGGGGACACGACGGTAAAACACTGTATATTTTAGATGGCGAAGGAGCATCTCCTTTATCACTAGATTTATATAAATTTACTACAGCATTTGATGTCACTACCGGAAGCTATGACAGTACAATTGATGTTTCCGGAAATGGTCTTACTCGACCAACAGGATTGGTAGTACATCCAGACGGAACAAATTTTATTATATTAGACGGACACAAAACTTTTGCAACAGCAAAAGCATTTGAATTTACAACTAGTGCTATTGGCGGCGGAGGCGGCGGAAGCCCACAAGGCTGGATTAGTACAATAGAAGATGAATTAAACGGATACGGTTATACTGATTTAAGCATTAGAAGTTTAGCTGTAGACAGTAGTGATAATATTATTGCCGCAGGTGATGCAAACGGAAATCCACAAGTGGTAGTAAAAATTAAATCAGACGGCACTGTTGATAGTGCCGCATCATTTGGCCTATCAGGACAGATCAACAAGCATAGAGCAGTTGCAGTCGACAGTAGCGATGGTATCTTTGTCGCAGGTGAAGGTCCAAGCATATGGTCTAGCAGTGATGCACATGTTATGAGACTAAACAGTAATTTAACAAAATCATATGATGACTTCTTTGGAGAAGGTTACGCCGATGAACATTATGACATAGCAACAGGAGGAGCCAATGCGTTTGCTGTAGGTGAATCTACTAGTTTTGCTTTAAATTGGTCTAGTGATCCCAAAGGTCATATTGTTTCTTATAATGCTAGTGGTGCTGTTGCGAAACAGTTAATTGGTATTTCAACAATGAGAAGTTACCCAAGAGGAGTTAGTAGTGATGGTACAAGTGCATATGTGCTAGGAAAAGATCATAATCAGCCAATGTGGATAGCAAAAGTAAACAGTGCATTAAGCTCAGTTACATGGAGTGCTAATTGGGGCACGAGTAGTGCCCAAACAAGAATGATGGATATTGACACTAACTCATCAGGAGAAAGTGCCGCAGTTATGTTTGATGGTGATTCATTACATGTTGTAAAGATAGACAGTAATGGATTTGCAAACATGGCGGCAGGTGGCACTCCAAATTCAACTGACTATTGGAAACGAAAATGGACCAAAGCTCAAACTGGTCACGGCGATGAAAACGCAGGATATGACTGGTGTAACGCTGAGGCAGTAAAACTATTATCTGATGGCAGTGTTGCACTCTTAGTACATGGATTTGTGCCATGGACAAGCAGTTCTTATAAAAAATCTTTTTACATTGTAATATGGGATAGCACAGGTAATATAAGTGTTGAAAAAGAGTTTAAACTTGCAGACGCAAGTCATTACTTAGGTGATACGAAAAAAGCCTTGGTTCAACTATCCGACGGTAAACTGGTTACAGCCTTTACATATTATACAGGAAGTGCTTGGAAAAATGCTATATTTAAATTTGATCCTACAGACACTACAACTGCTATAGATGGTACACATGGTGATTGGATTATTAGCAGTATAACAGATGGAACTAGTGCAAATGATACTACTCAATACAGTCACTATTCAGAAGTTTCTGGTAGTGTAAACTTAGACTCTAATATGTCTATGTATTTTAAGAGTGGTTTCAGCTCGCCAAACACTCCAAATGGATTTAGTGTATCTAGTGCTACAGTTGTTGAAGGCACCCAACAAACCTTAGGCGGAGGTGGTGGTGGAGGCGGTGTCACTGGCGGCACTTATGATCGTACTATCAAACAATCTGTCGACTGGAGTACAATCAAAGGAACAGTTGCATCAACTGTTGATAGTAGTTTTGGATTTAATCCATCAGGTTATACTTTC
>Ga0181398_1000569_pt1 | contig 11019 bp, 14 predicted proteins | sample 21SPOviralmetaG_FD_130127 | JGI IMG/M metagenome (GOLD analysis project Ga0181398, IMG submission 130127) | Marine viral communities from the oligotrophic San Pedro Time Series (SPOT) site, San Pedro Channel, CA, USA - 21 SPOT_SRF_2011-04-29 | ecosystem: Environmental > Aquatic > Marine > Strait...
GCCATTGCTATCGGCAACCTGCCTGCATCCAAGAAGGTTTCCTGCTCCACCTGATTCAACGACCGAAATACCAGAACGTTGAAGGACTGAATTACGCTCAATGCTGCTTGCTGCGTTATACCACTGAGCCCAATCGCCTTTGTATGGGTCGCCAATCGAACCATCGCCTGAACCATCACCTGATGTCCCTGACCAGCGTTTGCCGTCGTGGTCAAAAAATCCTCGCCCGGTTGGGTCTCCCCAAGTACTATCTGAATATTGCTGCCAGCAATTTTCGGCATGGTGGTGAAGAATATTGCAACCACTAAATGTACCGTTGTAATACAGACCGTGCTGCCAAGATGTGAGAGTCGTGTTGTTCCTTAGTGTTACGTCACCAGATCCGTCAGTGATCGAAATACCGTTCAATCCACCTCTAATGTTGTTACTGTCAATTGTCATTGAGGAGATTTTTCTAGAGGCACCGCCCGAGCCGCCAGTTCCACCGATAACGTCAGCTTGGGTTACCAGCAATGATGGAACTGTGGGGACGTAAGTCACTGCAGGATCATTGCCGTCGCCTTGCGTACTTGAGATATAGCATTCTTTAATAACACATTCAAAAGTGTTTCCTGATACGCATAAACCCCGATTTGATGTGTACAGCCTTTCTAATACAAATCCATAAAGGAATGCACCGGAGGTTGAATATCCACCATCAAGTATCATGGCGTATTCATCATAGTTGCCGCTAATGCTAAGTCCTGATATATGCAGCTGGCGCATCAACTTGCCTTGAGTATCAAGGTTAAGGACTAAGCCGAATCGGGATGCATCAACACCAGTAGTTGCAAAAGTGAACTTTAAACGACCACCTAAGCCGATTAACGAATTACCTAAGAGATTCTCAGTCATGTTCTGCACTGCAGAAATTGCTGCAGTACAGTTATATTCACCTGTTGGGAACGTTAATGACCGTCGTGAAGCACCCGCCCACCAGTCAAAAGCTGTTTGTATATCAGCTGTGCAATCGTAAGTGCTCGTGCCACTTATAATGTCGGCGTGCTCATCTTCAGGAATAAAATCGAGAACACTAACAACCTCTTCTAGCTTATCTTTTAACGTTCTAGGCTCACCACCTGTGAAAGTATAAACTTGGGATCCATCACTATCAGGACTAGCATCTACCCATTGTGCAGTATTGCCATCATTATAATAAATATATAGACGTCCATCATCTGCATTAAACCAAAGGTTACCAGGAAGAGGATTTGCTGGTGGATTACTTGTTGATGGTAATTCTACTTGACCGTCGTCTGAAATGTTGCCAATACCAGCAACGCGAATGATATTACCAGCTTCATCTTTCAGAAAGATTGCGGGGTCTGCTGTATTGTAATTAACGGCTAATTCACCGAACTCCATTTGAGCTGAGGTTGGTTCCTTTGCTGCACCACCGTCAAGAACGTTTGAACGCTTTAGTTGAATTTTCAATTTACTTTCCTCGCTAAAAAGCTATTTCTAAATAGGAGTAATAATCCTATGTATATATATTAACTAGAAACAACAGCGTCAAAATTATTAGTAGCACCTGAAGTTCCGCTGCCTCCACCGGGTCCTGCTATTTTATCAGGATTACTGACGCGATATTTCGGTGGTCCTGCTGCGGGATTTGGATTAACGACAATATATACTCTGTTATATGCGTATTCAATGTCACCAGGTGCAGGTTTTGCTATTTGATTACTCTTTCGGCATCTCTATTTTATCTGATGTGAAAAGTGTGTATCCATCTTGAACCATCAGTTGTTTCACTGCGATTTCAAGCAAGTGTTGATACTGAGTAAATAGTCTGGTGACATTAATGAGCTGCTTGCGTAGCTCTTCAACGTTTTCACAATGATTAATTTCATCGTTTACCATACGGAGCCGAAGCTCTTTCTCCATACTGATTTGAAAATCTTCTTTGCTAAACATACTATTCTCCTTTCTTAGTTAAGGCTGACCCAGTAAGCAGGGCCAATGTTGTAGCAACCATCACGTTAAATGTTTGCTCATACCTATCACCTAGTTTAGGACAACTATTTAAACCACCGTTTTTCGCACAATAATAAAGTCCCAAACCAAAAATACTAGCTTGGAATGTAAAGATTCCAGCAAGCATATAAAGCAGGAACTTCTCTTTAGACATCAGAAGGTAAAGCCAGGTATATTCAATCGGTAAATTTGTTCATCTGATGCCAGGTGCACCATCAATAAGTCCGCTGATTGCGGAGGCATTCTAAGTGCGGCTCTAGCCATTCCATTCTTTTAACTATATTTAGCCTAACATATAGTAATGCTAAGTGCTAAGCATAACAGCTTGATTGTAATGCTATTATTGCTCAAAAGTTACTGTTGAGGATTACGTAAGCCAGTTTAATATCATCTAAGTTGAGACCTTGCGCTAATGCAAATACAATCTCTAGCGTTGTAATACCACCACGTCTATACGATGAGTTAAACCGTTGGCCGACTTCATCCATCTCTTTCGATAGTTTGTCTTCAAACTTTTCTCGTGTTTCAGCTGATGGATAAGAGTCAGGTTCTTTCACTTTGATTCTGTCTATGAACATAGCAGCGATTGAATGTTTACACATCTTGAAGCTCATCCGATGCTCTCTACTTTCCCAGCTTTCAATACGACCAGCAGCTTGCTGAGTACCTGTGCCTGTTAAGTCTTTTTGACCCATGACTGTTGGCAGCGGGTATCTCAGCTGCCTGTTTGTTTTCCTAGTGTTGGTATCATCTGTTTCCTGGGGTGATCGCAGTATTGCTTGTGCGTGGTTAGGACAACTACAGGTATAAACTGTCGCAGGCTTTAGGGGATTGCCTGATGTAAATACTTCGTCCATCCAAGGGTCTACATCTGTATCTATACGTTCCCATTTTTTCTCACCTGGTTTACCTTGTTGATGATAGTAATCACCGTCATATTCATCTATAGATGACTTTGTAAAACTCCAATCAGCAAAAGATAAGGTTGCGTTAGTTACATCTGTATACATCTTAAATTCACCCTTGAAAGGTAAGGCGATGATGTCTACTGTATTTGCACCTGGTGCTTTTTGAATGCCTCGGATTGTAAACGGTAGTACTGTGTATGAGCAGGACGTAATTTCTGTTTCGACACCTTCTGCTGAGAGATACTGTTTCCCGAAGAAACGTTGATAAAGTGATTTGTCATACTGGTATGTGCCTTTTAAATTTATACTTGTACTTGTTGTCTCTGCCAGTATTTCTAAGGATGATATGTCGTATAGTGATGGAGGCAGTTCTTCATTGCCGGGGTCTAATATTTTTACAGTAGTGACGCCAATATCATCTTCAACTTCTACATTGAACATATATGTGTCGTCAACAAATATGATACTATCTACATCTGTTACGGGTTTCTCGTTATAGAACTCTTTGACGTATACAATTTTTCCAACATACTGTTGAATATCGTCAGATAAGCTTGCAGCATCTAATGTTGCTGTGATTTCAACAGGTGTCTCTACTGGTGACTTACCAATATATAGACCTGGATGTAGTAGATCGTTTAGTACATAATTTAAGGTTGCTTCAGTCTCACCATCTGTTAAACGCTCGCCAATCATCTCAAGTAGCAATCTACTGTCTGCGCCTGAATTACCTTGTACTAATATCTCTCTATTTGCTTTTTCGACTGGATATTTGAATGAATCATTCTTGACTGATGTTACAGTTACAAGGTCTACATCTGATTTAGTCTCACGTTTCATTACATAGTGATTGTTGCTGTCAGAGTTCTTTGTCGCAAACTTGTAACCAGAGAACGTTACATCTACTTCATAGTCTGTGCCTTGATATAGCTTGGAATCAATTTCTGCTACTGAGTATTCTTGTGTGTATTGGTTCAGCGTCTCTAACTCATACCAAGCAGCACGGTTGTAATACTCGAAGCCTTTACGCCATTTCACCCAGTTACTATCTAGGTCATACGATTCAATGACACTGCGATGTACTGACGAACCATACCGCCTACTACTGGGATAGTAGCCAGCAGCACCAGCTTCTTTACCTTTGTGAACAGCTTTAGTTGGCTTGAAAGAGAGTGCGTTGGATTTACCAAAGCCGTTCTGCTTCCTTGGCATTAATACCAGCCACCTTGGATGCCCAAGTTAGGACCATCAGAGACTGCTCCACCAGTTGACTGTCTTGCTGCCCAGAGTGCTTTACCTTTAGGTATATACAGTGCTCGATTGTAAGCGTCATCGCCTACTTTAGGCACTGGTGTGAGAACTTGGGGAAGTTCAAAAACTGTTAATGTACCAATAGTTGTACTAGATACTACTGAACCAAAGTAAAATCCTTGATTAGGTCTCAAGTAATCATTAGCAGTACTCAGAAACAAATTAACAGTATAAGCTGTTTCACCTCTTGAGATTAAATACAGTGTTTCAATTACTGCACCATCAGCTCCTGTTGAATCCAAAAGCAACTCAGCAGTGTTAGAACCACTTACATTAATAGTATCATTTGTTGCTAAGTCTAAGTTTACGATTGTATGTAATACGTGGTCTACCAGAAGTGGTTGCTTGTTTGTAGATGTTGATGCCATTTTTACTTCCTCTTTTTCTTAATTGTTGTTTTACTTGAGCCTGGGGTCATTGGATTCATTGAGTTCTGTGGTGCCATTCCACCTGCTGCTTGTTCAGCGCTTTGCATGCCTTGCATCATTGGTGGACCTGAGCTTCCAGGGAAAGCACCAGGGAAAGCACCAGGGGCTGGTTGTGCAGGCATACCTGTCATCCCCATTGGACCTGCATTCAAGCCGTATTTAGAAGCATCACCTGCAAGTCTTCCAGATTCCATACCATCGGGAACCATTGATACTCCTGAGGTATCAGGCTGCTGTTGCATTCCAAAGGGAGCTTGTGAATTTAAGCCGCGACCTGTAGGGAAGAACTGTGGCAATCCTGAGTTATCAACGTTCATTGGGTTGACCATTCCGGTACCCATCTGTGCATAGTTCTGCTGATAGTCACCAGAGATACTTGTTGCTTGGATTGCCGGAGATGCATTGTCAGTTACATTCATCGCATTGTTATTCTCAGGTCCACCTGGGACAACTGCCATGTTCTTATTGATTTTAAATCTCTGAGGGTCAAGCACTCGTGCGTTATCTTCTTTGTTAGGCATCTCAAACCTCCCGGTTACGATTGTTTAGACCAGGAAATCCTTGGCCGCCTTTAGCCATGTTATAAAGACGATTTTCTATGTTTGTCGTTCCAAATTGTGGCTCATTCATTTTAAGACGATTAGAAAGAGCGTCTGTCTCCATTTCTTCTGGATCTTGCTGTGGAACAATAGTGCTAGAAACTTGTGTATCTACACTACCAGTCTGATGCTGTGGTGTTGCTTGATTACCAGGGCTATCTTTATAAGCAAAGGTTCCTGCCCCTTGAATTAGTTCGTTGACTGGAATATTACTATTACCGTATGTGGTACGGTCACCTCTTACAGCCTCACCAATGCCACCATCCATTGCTGATTGAACGCCTTGGATGTATGCATTCTCGCCAGCTTGACGCATTGCATTACTTGCATCAATTTTATTCTGTCGTCTATCACGACCCATCATAATTTTCTGAGTCCCCGGCATTACAGTCATAACTTTACTACTTCATTGCTAAATCTATTCTACACTTAACGCCACTCATTGTTAAGCATGATTCGTGAGCCTATTGCAGTATCAGCAGGGCCAGGTACGGCCATAATGAATTCAGAACCAGCTCGTTCGAATGCGTAGCGACGCACTTCAGGCCTTCTATAGTTAGGAACATACAATGTCTCCGCTAAACGGTCTACTTCACGCAAATAAATTTCACGGAAGTATTCATCACCTTTAAGAGGATCGGACGTATTGATTGTCCGTTGTACGTCTCCACTAATTATTTCCTGACGTGAAGGATTCAGAATACGGCTGCCGTCAGCATCAAAGTAATCATCTGGAATTGCAGCACTTGCTTTCCAAGCAATGTCGCAACGTTTAATGTGATACACAATTTCGTTATACCAAAGCTCGTCTGGCACTAATGCCATTGCTTCTTCTAATCGTGCACGGTCACCAGCAGGAATCTGAGCACCTGAATTAAAACCAAGGTGATAACGAGTTTTAGACTTGAGATATTCGTCTAACTGCATATCACATACCTGGGTTGTTGTAAATATCTTTTAGGACTGACTGCAATTGATTGCGGTCCATAGGATTCAGTGTTCCTTGTGCTTGCATCTTTGCAAGAATGGCAGCTGCTGGTGACTCTTGCACCATCATTTGACGTGCGCCCATACCTAGGCCACCACCAAGGATTGCTCCAACAAGTCCACCTGCCATACGTCCACGTGCTCCGCCAATGCCGGGCAATGCACCAAGCACACCACCGACTGCTGCACCGCCACCCATAGCAACGGCTGGATCTGGACGTTTCTCAGCATCGGCCAAAGCCTTTGCCATCAAGATATCTTCGATACTGCTAGCCATTGTCTAAGACACTAATACTATTAATAGTTTAACTAATAAAGATTAAGTCCTTTTCAGAAAGGAATGTCTCCAGTACTGAACTCGCTAATCCTTGCTCGTGCAAAATTCTGTGCTTCTTTAGCTCTGATTACTCCATCAAGTTAATCTAATAACTACTTGTATCTTCTCTGGAGAAGTACCATGTTCAACTAACAAGTCATAGTAGTCGTGTAATTGTACATCCACGTCTACTGGATCGAGTCCTGATCGTATCATACGATCTTGTAACCCTTCTGCATTCATAGCGGATGCAGTAGGTCCAACTTGAAAGTTGATTCCTTTCTTCATGATTATCAGTCACTCATGTCAATTACCAGTTTAACTAATAAAGATTAGGTCCTCTTCAATCAACTGTTCCCAATTAACACGTGGGATATTCTCTAGCTGCTTAAGGTTTGCAAAACGCTCACCACTAAGTGACATCCGCATCTCTACAATCTTCTTAGCTGTTGCAAAGCCTACACCTGGTAGACGCTTCTGAATGTATTCAGCAGTGGCAGTGTTCAGATTGAGTCGTGTCTCTTCCAAAGGAACGACGCGATTAGGTGCTTCTTCTTCTTTAGTCTCAAGGATGGGAGCTGTCACTTTTGCTAGACGACCTTTGCCTTGTTCATATGGGACCATCTGCTCTAACGTCAAGTAAGTAACATTACCCGTGGCATCTCTCACCATTGCGTAATCTTTATCATGCTTACTAATGAACTCTACAAGCTTACCTGTTTTTGTGTCTTGGAATAGATTACTCATATCAATTGTGTGTCTTGAATCATTCTAACTTCTTAAGTATAGGCATAAAAAAGAGCCTCATTAGAGAGACTCTTGTTTATATGAATTAGATCAATAGCCTTGACCAGCTTCAGTTGAGAAAGGTACGTGAGCGTCCTCTACATCAGGAGCAGAGGCTGCGCGGTAGTAGCACACTTCAACCAGAAGGGCAGAAGGTGAATTACGGGAAGCACCAGCTGATAGATCCAACGAAGCAGTGAAGGCTGCGTCAGTTGTCAGCTCAATTGCAGTATCTGCAGATACAGGAGTTCCGCCAAGGATGTTACCAAGAGCAGATGTTGCGCCTTCTTCGGGGAAGTACAAATCAGCTTCAGCAGTAACAGCAACTGAGGTTGGAAGACCTGTAGCAGCTTTCACTACAACAGTGTCACCAGCAGCATTGGCCTTTACGCCTGGTGCGGAAACAGCTGTGCGATATACAACAGAACCAGCAGGAACAACAAGGGCTTTATCCTTACGGGGCTTGTCATCTTGACGAAGGTCAGGTGACAGAACTTGTGCGGCATAATCGCCTGCTGCAAGTACACCGTTAGCATCTGTGACGTTGTCATTATCAGGATTAAGTACAACCGCACCAACAGCGCGATAGAACTCAACCCCAGGAAGAGCCACACAACCTTGCTCGCGATATGCGTTCAAGTGGGCTACATAGTTACCGGGAAAAATTACGGACATAGTTAGTTCTCCTATCAATATACGAAAGAGTAACCAACCGTAATGAAATCCTTATTAAGGGTTTCAAAACCGGCGAACAGACTCCAAATCATGATGATGAATCGTGAGAAGTCATCATTGTTATTCAGAAGAATCTGAGCGTTGTTTCCACCGATGCCGATGCCGACAGCCTGAGGTCCGAAGAAAATCAACTGAGCTGCATCGTAATCAGCAGCACCAGAACTTGCGTCGGTAATTGTCAGATTGTACTGAGTCTCGGGAAGGTTGGTGGACTCGAACCAACGGACACCCTCAAAGAGGAAGCCAGTAGGCATTACAGGTTGACCGGCAACGAAGCCAGCTTGACCATATGCAGGACCCATTCCTTGGAAGAAGTTCGCAGAAGGACCAGCCAATGGGTTCATGGGATCAGCCATGCCTTGACCGGGATAACGTGCGATTTCGCGGAAGTCACTGTTCTGACGCAGATGCATCATTGCAGTTGGGTCGACGATGCAACGGTAGTAACCATCAGCGAAGGTAGGAACGTTGCGCTTACGCATGTCCTTGACGACTTCGAGAAGGTCAGTACTGACATCGAACTTGGCAGATTCACCAGAGGTATACTGAGCAATATCAGAAGCACCGGCTGCCTTTTCTTTACCACCGGGAAGGTAGTAACCGCCTTGCTCACTAGAAGACTTGCCACAGGCTTCAGCCTTGAGAAGTTCATTAGCGAAGACGCGATCGCGCCAACGACGGTAGTCATCAAGCAGCGTCAAGCTACCGATGGACTGGTGAAATACGTTGAGATTACCGGTATCAAGCAGCAAGCGCTGAGCGGTGATCAGGGTCTCGCGAGCTACCTTGAAGGTAGAAGGCTGAGTTGTGTCGCGGGAATCAGCAGGGCCTGTATATTCCCTCAAAGTGACCAGCACTTTGTCCTTGACAATGTTGCGAGCTGAGGCGGAACCGAGAGTTTGATCTGCGGTGCGCTCACGTGACTCCTTAGTACCGGGCTTGCCCCAGAAGCGGTAACGATCAAGCTGCACGGTTTGACCGGGCTGCTTACTAAAATCGTGAACGACTACTGGTTCTACCGCCATCTCAATGATGTAGGCAGGATGAGGGCGATAAAGCTCTGCACCAAGGAGTTTAGGAAACGTATATATCCACTGCTTTCACAGGGTACCGACTATATCTTCACCTTTAAAAGGGCTGGACGCTTATTCCTGTGATTAAGGAGACTTTACTCCTCAGGTAGTCTGTGAACGTTCCTTAGGTGTACCTAAGGCTTCGCTGCTGATTGCCATATCTTTCGACTTAGGGTTCCAGCAATTCATCCAGTTTTAAAACGACCAAGTGTTTTACCAATCGTTATCAATCCACATTTCTGGGATAACTCCTAAACTAAAAGGTTTATAAGTGACTTCGACGTGTCACATAATACGATATTAATAGTTATATTAAAGAAGTAGTTGATGTATACCGAAGCCTCGGTGTAAAGAGAGTATGTCAGAATTTATTGATGTCAAAGAATGGGTACCAGTTCATACACTTCCAGGGTTCGAATGCTGCATTGAATATTATGTATCTCACGATGGAAGGGTTATGTCAACTAAAGGTGGCAAAGAGAAAATCCTCAAAGGAGCTGTTATTAAAAATGGCTATCACAAAGTCACACTTCAGCAACGATTAGGGCAGAAAGGAGAAATTCAACCCTATGTTCATACACTTGTAGCCCTTGCGTTTTTACCACCTCCACCTTCTCCTATAGGACGTACACGTGGTTCATCTGTTGTGGATCACAAAGACGAGAACAAGTTAAACAACTGTGTGTCTAATCTTCACTGGATTTCTGTCAAGGAAAATATATGCAAACATCCATATCGTAAATTTCAATCAACTCAAAAGACGGATGATGAAGTTCTTGTTCAACAGTGCAGGAATCGATATTCACATAAGATGGCTGTACGTCGTCAAAGAGAGAAACAAAAAGCGGTTAAAATAGTAGAAAGTGATAATTAAAAAAATGTCAGATAGTCTCGTATTAACTGGTGTCAAAGATGTCAGGAAGCACACTGGCACTGAGATGCTTCGTCTTAATCCAAAGCGTGGTGGTGATACTTTCTCTGTTAAACGCTGGTGGGTTGCTGGTGGTATTAACACCTGCTATGAACCTTGTACTGTCTTCAATGTGACGACTGCTGCTGGCACAGTAAAGCTTGCTCTTGCTACTAAAGCAGAAGGCTCACGTGTTCGTATTGACCACGACGGTTCTTTCAACTTCAGCTTCTTTGGTGCTGGTGAAATCACACGGGCTGCACTCTTTACTGATGCTTTTGAAATCATTGAGCATTACGTATTCCCCAGTATCTCTGGTGGTAAAGTAATGACCGTAACTCCAGCTGGTGGTGCTAGTCGTCCTGTCCCTGGTCCACCTCCGAAGACATTTACTGGTGTAACACTCACAGGTGCTGATACTGCAACTGATGCTGATACTGAAAGTTACACCGCTAGTAAGACTGGAACTGCTACTGACGTAACCTACGTCCTTACTTCTGATGATTCCAATGATGTAGTCTCTACTCTCGATGTAGAGTTTAATGGAACAGGCTCACGTGTTCTCACTTTGACTGGCTCTTCTACTGAAGTTGGTAACAGTCAGACAGATACGATTACAGTTGTTGTTAGCTGATTCGTCTAGCGATATACCGGCGTTCATCGTCGGTTAATTTTTCTTCTTTAACATACATATCTCCCACTAAGCAATCGACGTTATACGAAAGTCTCCTTGTATTACGTGCGTGAAAGCCTATATAAAAGAAATCATTCTCTCGGATATACATCCGATCGTATGGGTGCTCTTCCCTATCTGCTGTATACAGCCTCACATCTAACCAGCTATCAATATACTTATTGCCTGTTTTAAGATTATTTAAATCAATACTCAGCAGTCCACCAAACTTACGATAAATACCCATCCTAAATCTTGCGGGTAAATACGTATTGAC
>Ga0181398_1000572_pt1 | contig 11008 bp, 11 predicted proteins | sample 21SPOviralmetaG_FD_130127 | JGI IMG/M metagenome (GOLD analysis project Ga0181398, IMG submission 130127) | Marine viral communities from the oligotrophic San Pedro Time Series (SPOT) site, San Pedro Channel, CA, USA - 21 SPOT_SRF_2011-04-29 | ecosystem: Environmental > Aquatic > Marine > Strait...
ATATTTTGAAGAAGAAATAAATAATAATATATTATCTAAATTATAATTGTCGCACCGCACCTCAACCTTGCCCCCAGCAGAAAAAATAATTTTTTTTTTTTTTTTTAAATTTATTTTTATTTATTTTTATATATCTCACATAAACAAACTAATAAATATGGTTGCTATTCTTGCCTGTATTGTAGAAGAAAATTATAGACATAATATTAGAAGAACATTAAATAATATTAAATTAAATATTGAAGATACTAAACCTAAAATTATAAATAATATTAGACATTTATTAACTTATAATAGAACTAAATTAATTAATAAAATATTTGAAGATATTAAAATTAATCTTAATAAGGTCAAGGTAAATCCTCTACCTAAAAATTGTGGATCATATTATTATAAATTAGGTTTTGATACTGAATATTATTTATATGAAGAATTAGAAGAAGATGGTAAATATGAATATTCTTATAATATAACTAAAACAAAAAAAATTTGGTTAGATGAAATTAAAACAAAATTAACATATAAAATTACTGACGAACGATATATAACACTTTTTGAAGAAGGATTAAATAAATATGGTAAAATGAAATTTAATAATAATCCGTGTAGTATAGAAGTAGAAATGTATTGTTGTAATTCAAATTACTATAATAATGATAATAATAAATTATTAGATTTTATTAGTAAATAAATTAATTAATTAATATATTATAATTTTAGTTTAATTTTTTTATTAGTTGAGATAATTTAATAAATTATAAAAAAAATATTTTAAATTGATTTTTTATTTTATTTTAAATAAACCATATAAAAACAAAATGACTAATAATAATAAGACTATGAATATCACAGACTATTTAAAAAAAAATAATATTAATTTTATCTATATTCAATTAGATTATATTAATAAACCTAAAAATCCACTAATTACTAAACCAAATGTAGATAAGGATAATATGTTTTATTATTTAAATAAGGAAGGTAAGGATAGTAATATGAATAATTCTCCAAATAAAATATTTAATTCACCAGATAGAGATAAACTTATTGCTGAAAATCATAGACTATATAGTGATAATAATGCTATTGCTATTGATACAAGAAATATTATTTGGTTTGATATAGATATTGTTGATAAGGATATGTATGATAAATTAACTGATAATGGTAAAACATTATATAATACATTAAAAAAACAATATCCATATCATAGTTCTAATACTAAACCTATGGGTTTTCATAATATTTTATGTGAAAAAACAGATACAAAATTAAGTAAAAAATTACAAGAAGTATTTAAAAATTATACAAGTGATACTATTAGTGATTATGATAATTTTAAAAAATCAGCAGATAAGGATACATTTAAAAAAATAAATCCTGAATATGCTTTTGTTGAAATAATGTGTGGAAGACCTCTATGGTGTTTAAAAAATAAAAATATGGAAAATAAGAGTAAGAGATTAGGAGGTCAAAAATCACAAGATATTTTAGATATTTTATTACATAAGAAGTTTGTTGATAAATATAGAGATAGAACAAAAGCAGAATTAGAAGAACAAAAAAAATTAGAAGAGAAGAAGAAGAAACAAGAACAACAAAAAAAACAATTAGAAGAGATTAAAATAGATGATAATTATATTGAAGATAAACAAGATTTAATTTTAGAATTAACTAAATTAATTAATGAAGATTTATATTTAGAAGTTAGTTCTACATTCCATAATATAGTATGGAGTTTATCATATAATAATTGTAATACAAGTATAAATTATATTAAGGAAGTTGCTAAAAAATCTTCTAAATCTAAGGATAATTTTGAAGACTATTTTAATAAGTTAGTTGATAAGGGTAAAAATACATATCAATTAAATATTGGTGTTATTTATAATTTAGCAAGACAATCTAATAATAAAAAATATATTGAACTATTAGGAAAAAATAATAGTTCTGTTGCTAATATTACATTAGCAGAATTATTTATGAAGTCTTATGAAGGAGATATTATTTTACTTCGTTTAGAACCTGATAGTCCTGTATCTGTTTGGTTTTATAATAAGGATAAAAATATTTGGTCTTGTGAGAGTAATTGTGAGTTTAAAACATTAACAAGTAAAATAAATAAATTTTCTCTTCAATATATTCAAAAATTACAAGATTTAACTGATTGTGATTATTCTAAAACAATTGGTAAGTTTATGGATAGTTTAGAACAATCTATTAAAATTAAAAATTTTATTGTTGGTGAATTAATAGAAGAACCTAAAACTATTGAGTTTGATAATAAACCACATTTAATTCCATTTAAGAATAAAATATTTAATACTAAAACTTGTAAGTTTGAAGAACATAGAAGAGATAATTATATTACCTTAACATTAGATTATGATTTTAGAACTATTAAGGAGACAGAAGAAGAATATATTAATGCTAAAAATTATTTTGAAGAATTATTTTTATGGAAGGAAGATGGTGTAGTTATTGAAAAACATTCACATAGAGATATTATGAATGATGTATTATTTATTCTTGCTAATTGTTTTGTAGGTAGAGATAAGGGAGAGCATTTCTTCATATTTAATGGTAAGGGGGGTAATGGTAAATCTAAATTATTTGACTTATTAAGAATGATATTAGATAAAAATAAATATTATGGAGGTGTTAATGGTAATTTAATTTGTGCTGATATTGACCCAAATAAACCTTCACCTGATATTGCTAATTTACAAAATAAACGAGTTAATGTTTTACAAGAACCAAGTGAAAATAAATTATTAAATATATCTGCTATTAAATATTTAACTGGTGAAGAATATATTAGAGCAAGAAAATTATTTAAAAATCCAGTAGATTTTGTTTTAAATGCTACTAATATTTTAGTATGTAATCAACGATTAGGATTTGAAGGATTAGTTAATGAAGCAATAATTAGAAGAATTATTGATATTCATTTACCATTTGTATTTAGTAATAGTAAAATTAATAAGGATAAAAAAATATATAAACCAAAGGGTATTCTAAACCTTGAAGAAATTAAAATGGGATTTATTAATTATATGTTAAATTATATTATTAATTTTGAAGAAGAATATAAAAAAAATATTAATTATGTAGATTATAAGTTTTCTAAACCTACTATGGAGAGAACTAAAAATTATTTACTTGAATATGATTATTTAGGACAATTTTTAGGTAGATATTTAATTAGAACTGATAATGTTGCTAATGAAATTAAAATTAGTGATATACATAAGGATTTTAAGAAGAGTAAATGGTATAAGGATTTAGATGAGAAAAAACAACGATATTTTGATAGTGCTGATAAGTTTAAGAAAAATATTTTAGCAGTTGAAGAATATAATGATATTCAATATGACGATACTAAAAATAAAAAAGGTTGGAAGTTTGTGTATTGTATTAAAAATGAGGAATATGATATAACAGAAGATACAGAAGTAGAACCTGACCCAGAAGAATTAATAGATAGTGATACAGATTAAATAAAAAAAAAAATATTTTAAAAATCTGCTGGGGTGAAGGTTTGAATGCGGTGCGATAAAATTAAATACTATTTAAAATATATTATATTTTTTTTTATTTAGTGAAAATACTTAAAAAATAAATAAATTATATATATATGGATTATAATTATATAAATACTATAACAAGTAATATTATACAACCTAAATATACATGTTTCTGTGGATGTAAATTAAATTATAGTTCTATTAAAAAACATTTAAGAAGTAATAAACATAAAATATTAGTTAAGGCAAAATTATTTGATGAATTAAACTCTCAATTAAATCCTACTTCTCATACATCTTAAAACTACATAATTATTTTTTTTTGTTTTACCTTGAAAAAAATTATGTAATTTATCCTTCGTTAATCTATCACTAATTTCTAATTCTTCTAACATATTTACCTTATCAATTAATTCATTCATTTTTGTTGTCCTTAATGTAATTGAAGGACTATCATAGACATACAGATATTTTCTCATACTGCTTCTTATATTATTTTCGTAATATATTTCTATATGGTTTATTTATTTATAATATACTATTTACTATTTGAATACCATTTATATATATAATTAATCATAGCAATTTTATATGTTTTACCTAAATAGGTTGTATCTCTTGCTAATTCATAAGTATCATAATTTAAAAATTTATTTAAGTCATTTAATTTATGATGTGATTGTAATTCACTATTTTCATTTCTATAAATTTTTATATTTGTATAATAATATTCTAATAAAACTTTTTTTCTTGAACGCTTATCACCAATACGATATAATTTTTCACCTACTAAATCATAGAACATTTGTTTTCTCTCTTCTTCTGTAATATATTTTGCTACTATTTCATTTGAATTTCCCATTTAAATAAAAATAAAAAAAAATCAATTTAAAATATTTTTTTTTATATTTTTAACTTATAATATACTATTTAATTAACCCCATTCATAATGTGGTTCTCCATCAACTCCTTCCCAACCCATAGAACCACATACTAATTCTACATCAGGATTTAATATTTTATAACAATAAGCAAATAGAAAACAACGATTAGGACAATTTTGACTATCTGCTAATAATATTTCAGCATATAGTTTTTTAAGCATACAAGGTTTCGTATTTACATCTTTTTTTTTTATATTCTCTTCATTACATAGTTTTTCAAATTGTTCTTCTGTTGATTTAAATGTTTGTTCTATTTTTTCTTCTACTGATTTAAAACATAATTTTTGTAATAGTGGGTCAAATTTTTTATAAATTTTTTTATCAGTTAAATTAAATACTTTTTTTGTTATAGTATCTCTTTCAGGATAATCTATATCAAATACTACTTCACCATTTTTTTCACACCAACTATGAGCGTCTAATGCTTCTTTACTAACAAATATATCCTTAAATAATGTTTTAGGTTTATTATGTTTTTCTGGATGATAATTCATATCAATAAATAATTTACTAATTTCGTCAGTATTCATATTTAATAATAATTTACTCATAGTTTCTTTATTCATTTTAGGTCTTAATTTAAAAATAATAAAAAATCAATTTTAAAAAATTTTTTTTATATTTTTTTAAAAAAATATTTATACTAATAAAATATATTAAATATCATAAAATATTTTTTTAAAATTGATTTTATAAAATAAACTATTTAAAAACAAATAAATAATAAAATATATGGATACTGAAACTATTGATAATCTTATTATTCAAGCAATTAAAAATAATAAGGAGGAGAAAAAAAAACCTTATACTGAACCAAAACAATCCAGTATTAAAATATATAGAGAACAATTAAAAAAATTATATCTATCTGTTAATAAAAATACTGATATTACTATGGAAGGATTAGCAAAAATTATTGTTAATTTTGATATGGTAAAAAATTATTTAGATAAACCTGAAAACGATTTTAGTAATGCTACTAAAAAAAATTATGTTAATAATGCCTTAAATATTGTTATGTATATTACTGATATTGATAAATATTATAATGTTAAACCAATAAAAATAAATAAAATTAGAGAAGCAATTACTACTTATTGGGAACAATTAATAGAGAAGGTTAATAAACAATATTTAGAAAATAATAAGGTTGAAGATAAACATATTGATATTAAGGAATATCAAAATGTTTTAAAAAATGTTAGAAAATTAATTGATAGTAAAACAGATAATAAATTTTTATTACAAGATTATTTATTATTATTATTTTATGAAGGAAAATATATTCCTCCATTAAGAAATAATTATGCTACATTAATTATTACTGAACCAAAGGACGACCTATTATCAAGTGAAAATTATTTAATTACTAATAATGGTAAAAACGAAATATTAATTAATCAAGATAAGGTAGATAAAAAAATGGGTAGTAAAACATATAAAATAAATAAGAGTAGTATTTTAAATAAATATTTAAATAAATTAATTAATATTAGATTAGAAGAAGGTAAGGATTATTTATTAGAAAATACAGAAGGTAATAGATTATCAACAAACGGATTAACTAAATTATTACAAAAAATATTTTTAACACATTTTAATAAAAAAATATCCAGTAGTGATTTAAGACATATTTATATTTCTAATTTATCTCCTGATTTAACAAATAAAAAATTAGATAAAATAGCAAAGGATATGAGGCATTCTATTCAAACTCAACAAATGATTTATAAGAAGGTATAAATAAATATTTTATAAAACGCCATACCGCACCGCAGTTCAACCTTGCCCCCAGCAGAAAAAATATTTTTTTTTTTTTTATTTTTTTTATTTTTTATTAGTTATGATTTTGATATATATTTTCAAAAAATACAATTATAAATTTTTTTGAAAAATAAAATTGATTTTGCTTTTTTTTTTAATAACGCCCTAAAACAAATAAAAACACTATGTCCTATGATAATCAAGTAGATTTAATTAATAAAAATTTAAATACTGATTTAATTAATAATTTAAAATTATTTGTATCAAAATATAATAAAAATCAAAATTTAAAAAATTATACTGAACCATATTTTAAATTATTAGAAAAAATTGAAGTTCAAATGGAATATTTAGATGATTATCAAGCAGATTTTATTAAAGAAAACCCTGATTTATCTGCTGATTTTATTGATATTAGAAAAAACTTTTATAGAAGAATTAGGGCACAATTAAAAAAATAATTAGTAAATAACCTTTTAATTTAAATAATTTTACATATATATTTTTTTTATTTTTTTTTTATTTTTTTTTTAATTTTTTATTAGTTATGATTTTGATATATATTTTCAAAAAATATTAATTATAAATTTTTTATTTTTAAAATTGATTTTGCTTTTTTTTTTAATAACGCCCTAAAACAAATAAAACCAATAAAAACAATATGTCCTCTACTACATTAAATCAAGACGAAATTAATGAAGGAATTATTGAAATTTTTAATGAATGTTTATTAGAAAAATTTATTGATGAAATTGATGATATGTTTTGGTTTAGTAATCATTTAGAATTAAGAGAGTGGATTGACGATGTCCCAATACAAGAAATATTTAATAGTGGATATGATAATATTTTAGAAGAACATAATAAATCTTATACATTAGATTTTAAAACAAGTATTAATTTATTAAAATATATTAAGGAAGAATTAGTAAATAATTATGGTAGTGAAGATGTATTTTGTAATATGTTTGATGAGGATGAAAATACTGAAACAAAAATTATTAATATGTATGCTTATTTTTATATAAGAAATGAATGGTCTTTTAATGACCCTTGGGATTATCTACTTGTAGATAAAATGAGAAATATTGCTAAATATAATTTTCATAAAAAAAATATAATAAGTTAATTAATTTATATGAAAAATTAGATAAAAAAAATAAACAAAAAAAAACTATTATTAAAATATTAAATGATAAATTTCATACAGATATTATACAAAATATTATTTGTGCTTATTAATAATTTAATTTAAAATAAAAAAAAAAATATTTTTAATTTTCTCCCAGCAGACAAGAATTATATGCGATGCGAAAATAATATTTTATAACTCGCCATACCGCAACCGCAAGTTGAAACTCTCTCACAGCAGAAAAAATAAATTTTTTTTTTTTTAATTTATATATAATTTTTTGGAATAATAAACTCTGTATCAAAATTTTTATATACTTTACTACTACCTAAATCTATAAATAAAAAATTATATTTTTCTTTTGGATTATCATAAGTTCTCCTTAATATTTCATTAAATACATCTTTATCACAATGGAAAAACTCATCAAATATAGTCATCATTTCACTTTTAGTAGAACGGCAATCAAATAAAATAATATGTGTTAATTGACTTCTAATAAATCTTGGTAAATTATTAGTTCGTTGAGATAATATTATTGAACTCATAGCACCTGCTTCTTCTATTATACCACTATCTTCATCTACTATTGGTCTTCCTAAATGTCTATTATTTTGATAAATTGTTTTTAATTGTTCTCCCATTTCACCAGTAGTTTTTAATTCATTAGTTATATCATCCATAATTAATAATGTTCTACCTTCCATATTTTCTTCATTCGCCATTCTATCTACTATTACAGGTAAATCTTTTAAACTACTATAAAATCTATTTTCAGGTAATTTTGGTTTCTTATCCATACTTTTTATACTTGGGGATATATAAAATACATTACTAAATTTTCTTGCGTATATACTATTCTTACCTAATTTTTCTGTAAGGTTTCGTAGCAAATTAGTTTTTCCACTTCCACTTTTCCCGATTATTCCTATCTTAAATGTTTTATTAGGTAATGGATATTTTATTTTATCACATATAGTATCATCACAAGTAAAATTATATCCTGTTAATTCAATATCATTTTTAGTATCTCTCTCAACTAAATCAACCATATATATTATATATATTATATATTTTTATTTATAAACCAATTCCTTTTAAAATCTGTTTAGCACTATATTTTTTTGTTAATGGTTCTTCTTTTTTTACTTCTTCTTTTTTTGGTTCTTCTTTTTTTTCTTCTAATTTTAAATCATTAGTATATCCTTCATTATGTAATTGTTGTTTCTTACTTCTATTACCTCTTCTTCTACTAATTACTATTTCCTCATCACTACTTTCGCTGTCCTGTTCTATTACTATTTTTTTCTTTTTTTTCTTAACTGGTTTTTTTTTAATTACTACTTCTTCTTCTTCTTCTTCTACTTCTTCTACTTGTTCTGCTACTTCTTTTTTAGCAGGTGGTTTATCATTTTTTAATCCAAATGATTTATTATAATCTTTGATTTCTTTTTTTTCTTCTTTATCTAATTCTACTTCTTTTATTTTATTATTTGTTTCTTGTTCCTTTAATTTTCTTTTTGCTTCATATCTTAATTTATTTGCTTCTTGTAATTTAGCAAAATTTTCTTTTTGTTTTTCAGTCATAACCCTTTTTGGTTTTTTTGGTTTTTGTATTGTTTCTTCTTCTTCATTAGAAGGTTCTTGTTTTAGGGTTTCTTCGGTTTCGGTCGGTAATTCTTCGGTTTTTATCGCTTTTTTTTTAGGAGGCATTATATATTTATAGAATATTTTATTTTTAAATTATAATCATAAAAAAATAATATTATAATTAAATATATGAGTGTGAGGTCATTAAATGGATTAAGTGGTAGTAATAATATATATGTAAATACATTAAGTGCTACATTACCATTAGAAATACCTGCTTCAACTGATACAAGCAGTATAATAAAAATCAAGGATTTAACTGGTTTTGGTAATGAAGGACAAATAATAAGAACTTCTGGAACAGCATTAGGATATTCTAATGTATGTAATTTACAAAATATATTAACTACTAAAACTGGCGGTGGATTAAGATTTTATGAATATACAGAAGACAACGGAGCAGGAACTACAAATTTAATTACACTTGGTAATGCTACTGATAATCTTAAATTTATTAATAAAAATTTTAATATATTATTACCAGAACAAGCAGGAACTATTCAATTAGCAGTTTCAGTAAGCAGTCCTTTGGAAATGGCGAATGATAATATAATATTAAAACAGAGTGAATTTAACACTATACTAACAGCACAAACAACAGATTTTATACCTATATTTGACGCAGACGGAACTACATTTGAAAAAATAACAATTGCTAACTTAAAAACGGGTATTAATCACGGCACTAATGCCCCAATATCAAATAATAGTATAACAGATAATATTGAATTAGATTTAGGAACTATAGGCACATCAGATATATCTACTACTCATAATTTACTATTTTCTTCAAGTGATAAAATTTTTTATAAGAATACTGTTGCTTCACTTAAAACTTCCTTAACATTACCTGCTGTTTTACCAATATATGTAGATAATAATAATGAATATGCTTTCTCTATATCTCAATTAGGTAGTTCAAATGGAAGTATAACAAGCACATTAATAACGGCGGAAGGTGGAAATGACGCAAGTTTAAGGAAAATAACATTTGGTAATTTAGGCGATACTATACAACCTGGAGGCATTAATTTTGGGACAGATAGCACGAGTTCAACAAGTGATAGAAATTTTGGTAATTCAACATACGATACAAATGTAAATGGAAATATATTATATTTAAAATCACAAGGAACAGAAAGGGTAAATATAAATCAATATGTTTTAACTATGAGTAATTCAGCAAGTAGAGTAAGATTAGGAAGCACTGTTGATACAAATGCCTTAAACGATGTTAATACGACAAGTTGTTTATCTTCTGCTTTTGATTTACATTTAATATCCGTAGGTCAAACATACGCTGATAGTCTAAATAGATTTTGTTGTATCGCTGGAAGCAGTCAAACGGAGACCGCAATTTTCGGATTTGCTGGTGATAATATAACAATAGCAAATGGCGGTATTCCAAATCCTGAAGATAGTGCTTCTACGAAACCACCTCGTAAATCTGTATTTACCATGACTACTGGGACAGATAGTGCGTATTCAATAGTAAATAGAAGCACAACAGCATTTTCCTCTACTATTACACAATTTACAATAAAAGGTCAAGATACTAATTTTTGGACTGAAAATGTAATAGTAAATGGTAGTTATTCTGGGGGTGGGACAACGGCAAAAATAAAATTAAATTCAACCGATGGTGTTATTACATCATTAGACGACAGAGCAATCGTAGGTAGGGATTTAAGCACAGGATATATTTATTTAGGTAATGCTACTGATAGTAGTTCATTATTTTCACTTACTACATTCGCAAAAATAATTTCATTAAATAATCATTTAGATAGTAATGCTACTAATCTTGTAATAAAATGTAATGGAGAAGCAAGAATGCTTATTGAAAATTCTGGTAGTAAAAGGATATTAATGGGTGAAAAAGCAGATGATTATGGAAGTTCAGCACAAGTTGCTCCTCAATGTGCGTTAATGGTTTGTAATCGTAGTGCTTCAAGTGATTTTCAAGCAAGTCGTATAGGTATTCAATCAAT
>Ga0181398_1000574_pt1 | contig 10981 bp, 9 predicted proteins | sample 21SPOviralmetaG_FD_130127 | JGI IMG/M metagenome (GOLD analysis project Ga0181398, IMG submission 130127) | Marine viral communities from the oligotrophic San Pedro Time Series (SPOT) site, San Pedro Channel, CA, USA - 21 SPOT_SRF_2011-04-29 | ecosystem: Environmental > Aquatic > Marine > Strait...
AAGGTTAGAAGCGGCTTATGGCCCTGTGGATATGGAACGTGATTTCTTCTCTGCTGATTTAGATACTTATTTTAAAACAGATGAGGTAGATAAAGAAACAGGGGCTGTAAGACACGCAATTATTAAATTAGCTTCATTTGGGGATTCTTTAGAAAAAATGTCTGATGCCGTTAGAGCATTAAAAATATTAATGACTACTGATGAAGCTGAAAAAGATCAAAATATTCAAAATGTAGCTCGTGAGCTAAAAGATGTATTTAATAAATACAGAACACATTTAAGAAAAAATTATCCTGATCAGTACTCTGAAATTAAAAGACAATTAGAAGAGATGACTACTACAGGTGGTGGAGCAGGAGCTGCTTCATTTACAGGTGGAACAGGAATGCAATATGCTACACCTTATGCTTTTAGAAGAAAAGGTCAAAAAGCAAATGATAAAGCTTATAAAGAATTAGGCTATACAGATGTTAAAGAAGGAATTGGTGCTAATTTAGGACCAGGTCCTAAAGCATCTGAAGATGGGGTTAAAGATAATGCTTATGTTAAACAATTTAAGTATAAATTAGTACCTAAAGATAAAAATGGAAATTACGTCCAGAAAGGTTCTGGATTAGAAGTTAAGCAATTGTTTGAAGCTGAAAGTGCAAGTGAATTCCAAAAAAAAAGAATAGCTGCATTTGATCAAATAGAACAAGAACTTAACAATATTTATAAAATGTTGAGCAATGCTAAAAATGAAACTGTAGAATATTATAATGATAACGAATCATCATATGCTGTAGTTAAACCAACAGATTTAGTTTTAGATTATATTAAAGACATAAAAGACTTATTAAAAGGAAAATAAAATGAAACAAAAAACATTACAAGAACAGTACAATTTAATTTCCGAAGGAAAAGGAAATAAAGAAGTATTTATGAAAGCTGCTAAAAGTCAGTTTCCTAATATAGTTCGCAATGCTGCTACATTATCTGAAACTGTAGCTAGTTTAAAACATGGACATATAATTACAGAAGGTATTTCATTAGGCATGGGCAATTCTGCAAAAAATAACAAACCAGATTGGTTTGCTATCTTTGATGAAAATATGAATTTAGTAGCTGAGGAAGCAAAGGCAGTAGAAAAAAAACCTACCAAAGCTGTTGTTGATTTAGAAACTGCTGGATATGATTATAAGGATGAAAATGATGTTAATAACATGAATTTTGAAGAATATCTTCGTGGTTATTATACAGAAATGAAAAATCCTAAAAATGCAGATAAAACAGAACAAGAATTAAAAGACATAGTAAAAAAGAATTTAGAAAAAAATCCTTTATTTTATGTTGAAGATGCTCAATTTGGTGTTGAAGGAATTGGATATAAAGAAGAGCTACCAGGTTTAGGTAAAGGTAAAATGGTTAAAGACCCAGGTGTTGGTGGTGGATATGGTGAAGCTACTAAAAAAGATTACCCTGAAGGAGAAGTTGGTACTGGTTATTTAGAAATTAAAGAAAATAAAGGACCAATTTCATTATTAGGTCTATACGAAAATTTACCATTAGGAGAAAAACCAGCTCCAAAACCAAAAAAGAAAAAAGTTAAAAAAGAAACCACTGATTCTAAATTATCTGAAATTGAAAGAAATGGTAAAATTGCAACTTTAGAAATGCAAATTGAAGCCCTTGAAGAAATAATTTCAAGTAAAAATGAAAGATTATCTATGGTATCAGAAGATGAAAGTTTATCTGAATTAGTAGATAAAAAGAAAATGAAAGAAATGCAAAAAGAAATTAAGCTTTTAGAAAAGAAAAAAGCTGGAATGGAAAAATTGTATGAAAAAATGTGTGGTAAATCATATTCTAGAAAAGAAGTAGTAGACGAAACCCAAAACGAAGATTAATATGTCAGTTTTATTAACAGAAACCCATTTATTTAAGGTAAATCCAATATCTCTTACTGAGAATAAAGTCTCTAAAAGAGGTTTACCTTTAGTAGAAGGTATATTAGCTACTGCCGAAGTAAAAAATGGCAATGGTAGATACTATTCTAAGGATTTATGGGAAAGAGAAATTGACAAATATATGCCTCTTGTTAAAGAGCATAGAGCAATGGGTGAATTAGACCATCCAGAATCTTCAGTAATTAACTTAAAAAATGTATCACATAATATATCAGATATGTGGTGGGATGGAGATAATGTAATGGGTAAGATAGAAATTTTACCTACCCCTTCAGGTAATATTTTAAAAGCACTTATTGATAATGGCATTACAGTAGGTGTTTCATCTCGTGGTATGGGTTCACTAAAACAAATGGGTGAAGTAATGGAAGTACAAGATGACTTTGAATTACTATGTTGGGATTTCGTATCAACACCATCTAACCCAGATTCTTTTATGCATTTAGTAAATGAAGGTTTAGATTTTTCTAAACAAACAGATTATAAAAAAGTTAATTCTATTATATCCGAAATACTTTGCTCCAACGGACAATGTCCGATTATATAACCCTCCCCCCCTTAGGATTTTATTCCTTTGGTTAAGCCCGCGAAAGCGGGCTTTCTTTTTCAATTGCGACTTTAAGATATTTTTACATACGTATCAACATAATATGTCATTTCTGATATGACATTAATCAAATAAAAACCCCCATTACGTTTCTTGAATAAACGTAGTTCCCAAAACAAATTTTAGGAAAATGAACAGACAATTTTTACAAGAGGCTATTGCCGATGCTAAAGCTGTAAAAGAATCAGCTATAGCAAATGCCAAAGTCGCTCTTGAAGAAGCGTTTACTCCACAACTTCAATCTATGTTCGCTAGTAAAATAGAGGAAATGGATAAAGAAGATGTAGATGAAGGCTACGACGAGGTAGATGAAGGTAAAGACGATGCTGAAAAAATGGAAGAGAAAATGTCAGATCCTGATATGAGACACGGTGAAGATGAAGGTGGAAAACCTGAAGCAGGTGCTATGAAAGCAACTGAAAAAGATCGTGAAATCAAAGAAGATGATGATATGGACTTAGACGAAATTTTGGCAGAGTTAGAAAAAGATGAAGATCTTAAGGAAGACGCTCGTACAGATGCTGAAGAAGAAGGCTATTTGGATGGTATGAAGGACGAAAAAGAGGACTTGAAAGAGGACGAACGTACTGATGCTGAAGAAGAAGGCTACTTAGATGGTATGAAAGACGAGAAAGAAGACATGGAAGACAAGGATGATGAAGACATCGACCTTGAAGATATGTCAGAAGACGACCTTAAAGCATTTATTGAAGACGTAATCGAAGATATGGTTAGCGCAGGCGAATTAGAAGCTGGTGAATCATTCGAAGATGACGTTGATGTGGAAGTAAGCGATGAAGGAGAAATCGAAGTCCAAGATGACGAAGAAGTTTCCGTTGACGTTTCTGAAGCAAAAGAAGAAGTAGATGAAGGTGATGATGAGATGTATGAAATGAAAAAAGATTTAGATGAAGCAATGAATGTTATTGCAACATTAAGATCAGAACTCAATGAAATCAACTTATTGAATGCTAAACTTCTCTACGCTAACAAAATCTTCAAATCTAAAAACTTGACTGAATCACAAAAAGCTAAAGTATTAGGTGCATTTGATAAAGCAACTACAGTTAAGGAAGCAAAAATAGTATATTCTACTATTTCTGAGAACATCGTTTCTAAAAAGAAATCAGTAAACGAAAGTGTAATCGGAAGAGCTTCTAAAACTAGTATTACTCCAAAAGTAACTAAGAAAAAGCCAATTGTTGAATCAGATGAAATGGTTAATAGATTTAAAAAATTAGCAGGTATTATTTAATTTTTAAAAACAACAACAACTAAAAAACACAAAAAAAAATGAGTCAATTAAATTCTCTTTTAGAAAGTGCTAATCCTTACAAGTCATTGCAAAGCGATGCTGCAAGATTAGCCAACAAATGGGGAAAGACAGGATTGTTAGAAGGTATCGAAGGCGAAACTGACAAAAACAATATGTCTATGATCCTAGAAAATCAGGCTAAGCAATTAGTAACTGAGGAATCAAACACAGGTGGTGGTGCTGGTGCTGGAACATTTTCTCCAGGTACAGGTGCTCAATGGGCTGGAGTAGCTCTTCCATTGGTAAGAAAAGTATTTGGACAAATCGCAGCGAAAGAATTCGTTTCGGTTCAACCAATGAACTTACCATCAGGTCTAGTATTTTATCTAGATTTCCAATATGGAACTGCAAAATCTCCATTCGCTGTAGGTGATTCAATGTACGGTGATCAAGATGGTAACGCTCCTTTCGGAAACGGTGCTACAGGTGGTCTTTATGGTGCTGGTAGATTTAGTTATTCTATCAACGATACTTCATCTTTAGCTGTAGCTACTACAGCATCAACAGCATTAGGAGTTGCTACGTGGGCAGATTTCAATTTCGATTCTACTTACTCTGCTTCTTTTGCAGAATACGTTAAATTTACTGTTCCTACTTCATCTTTAGGTAATTTAGATACTAAAGCAGTTAGAGCATTCCAAGTACATACTGGATCATTCGTAGCAGGTGCAGATGGTATTCAAACATCAGCTTTCACACAATACGCAGGTGGTGCTACAATTTCATTCCTCTCTACTGGATCATTAGCTCCAACTGGTGATGGTGGTTCTGTAACAGTTGAATATGTACTTCAACCTACTGACGCTGATAGAGGTGATTTCGAAGAAGGAAATAACAACTTGAATGGTAACAACAACCCAATCACAATTCCTGAAATCAATGTTCAGATGAGAAGTGAAGCTATCGTAGCTAAAACTAGAAAACTGAAAGCTGTTTGGACTCCTGAGTTCGCTCAAGATTTGAACGCTTACCATTCTCTAGATGCTGAAGCTGAATTAACTTCAATCATGAGTGAGTATATCTCTTTAGAGATTGATCTTGAAATTCTTGATATGTTGATTGAGTCTGCAGGTGCTGGAACTGAGTTCTGGTCAGCTATTAATAACAACACTATTAATGCTGCTGGAACTGCATTCGACAACACTGCTGGTTTCTACAACACACAAGGTCAGTGGTTCCAAACTTTAGGAACTAAAATGCAAAAACTAAGCAACATTATTCACCAGAAAACTCTTAGAGGTGGTGCTAATTTCTTAGTATGTTCTCCATCAGTAGCTACTATTTTGGAATCAATCCCAGGATACGCTAGTAACTCTGACGGTGATGTAAGTAAAGCTACTTATGCGTTTGGTGTTCAGAAAGCAGGTGCTATCAATAACAGATACACAGTTTACAAAAACCCATACATGACTGAAAATACCATTTTAATGGGATTCAGAGGTGGTCAATTCTTGGAAGCAGGTGCGGTATTCGCTCCATACATTCCATTAATCATGACTCCAATGGTTTACGATCCAGATACTTTCACACCACGTAAAGGTCTATTGACTAGATACGCTAAGAAAGTGGTTCGTCCAGAATTCTATGGTAAGATCCAAGTTAGTGGTTTAAACTCTATCTAATCTAACCTAGATTATTAATTTAAGAAGCCCCGCGCAAGCGGGGCTTTTTTTTTCAATATGTATAATTGATAAAAAGTTATTATAAATAAAATATGAAAAGTATGACCTCAAATCATCATGAAGATGAAGTCTTCAGAAAAAAAAGAGTAATCAAAAACCCTATTAAATTTAAAATTCAATTAAACGAAGAACAAAAGAAAGCAAAAGAAGAAATACTAAATCATACTTTAACTATTTTAGCAGGTAGAGCAGGTTCAGGTAAAACTTTATTAGCTTGTCAAATAGCTTTAGATGGGGTATTAAGAAGACATTACGAAAAAATTATTATAACTAGACCTACAGTTTCAAAAGAAGAAATTGGATTTTTACCTGGAGATTTAAGAGAAAAAATGGATCCTTGGATTCAACCTATTTACCAAAATATGTATGCCCTTCATAATAAAGAAAAGGTAGAAAAACTTATTGAAGATGGTAAAATAGAAATTGTCCCTTTAGCATTTATGAGAGGTAGAACATTTTTAGATTCATGTATAATTGTGGATGAAGCACAAAATGTTACTCATGAACAAATGGAAATGATTGCTACAAGAATTGGTTTAAGAAGTAAAATGATTGTATGTGGTGATGATCATCAAGTTGATTTAAAATCAAAACGAGAATCTGGATTTAGATTTTTATACAAATCAGCTAGAAAAATTAAAAATATGTGTTCTATTACTTTGATTCAAAATCATAGAGATCCTATTGTAGATGATTTAATTAGTCTTTATGAAGATGCAAGTGAGCAAGGAATAAAATTAGGTTCTTCTGGAACTTCAGGTCGTTCAAAAAAGTAAAAACTTAATGTTTTTATTGGCTTTTAAAATGGAAAACAATTTTATAATATTTATAACAAAAACAGCATGGCATCAACACTAACACCTACAACCTTCCACATAAAAATTAAGGAAGAACATATAGTTAAAGGTATAAAAACTTTAAATGAAACTTTTTTTACTTTAAAAGATATAACTAATGTGGATAGAAGAATTGTTACACTACCCCCAACTACTTCTATCGATTTAATTAATGTTAATGGTGTAGATCCTGGTGCAGGTACTTTTCCATCTAGTAGTATGAAATATGTTAGAATCTCTAATTTAGATACATCATCTTCATTAGCAGTTTCATTCACTTCATCTAATAGTGATAATTGGAGTATGGAATGCCTTCCAGAATCTTCCCTTATGTTTTCAAGCCCTAGTGTAACTGGAAGTAATTTTAATGGGACATTTCCTGATGATATAACTAATATAGTTTTATATTCATTAAGCTCTAGTTTAGATGTAGAGTATGTGGTAGTTAACACAGATAACGCATAAAAGAAAAAAATATGGCAAATATACCAATATGGCCCGGATCTAGTTCATTTCAACCAGGAGATACACCTTTTGGGTTTTATGATAATGATCCTGAATTTCAGAAAGATGCAGATAAATTTGCAAAATTTGCTGCTCAAAGATTAGGTTACCCACTAGTTGATATTGAATTGCAAAAATTTAACTTTTACACAGCATTAGAAGATGCTATAACTGTGTATGCTAATGAATTATATGCCTATAAAGTTAGAGATAATTATTTAACTTTAGAAGGTGCAAATGCTGCTAAATTAGATATGGAAGAAACTATAGTAGTTCCTAATTTAGGTCGTATCATTCAAATGGCAGAACAATATGGTGTTGAAGCTGGAACTGGAGGAAATGTAGATTGGCATAAAGGATATGTTAATTTAACAGCATCAGTTCAAGATTATAATTTAGAAGATTGGGCAGAAGAAAATATTCCTCATTATAAAAAACACGATATAGAAATCATGAGAGTGTTTTATGAATCTCCTCCTGCAATTGTTAAATTTTTTGATCCCTATGTAGGTACAGGAGAAGGTGTAATGAATATGATGGATACATTTGGTTGGGGTAATTATTCCCCTGCAATTAATTTTGTGTTAATGCCTTTAAATTATGATTTACAAGTTATCCAACAAATAGAAATGAGTGATACTATAAGAAGATCAAATTACTCATTTGAGATGCATAACAACCATTTAAGAATATTCGCAATCCCAGATGGTACTGTAGATAAAATGTATTTTGAATATATTTTAGGTTCAGAACGCTCAGATGCTTCTTTTATAATAGGAGAAACTAGTGCTATTGCTAATATTTATGATGTACCTTATAAAAACCCTAATTACGATAAAATTAATTCCGTAGGTAGAAGTTGGATATTTGAATATGCTTTAGCAATATGTAAAGAAATGTTAGGGTATGTTAGAGGTAAATATGATACAGTCCCAATACCTAATGATACTGTAAAATTAAACCAATCTGACTTAATAACTGCAGCAACAAGTGAAAAGGAAAGATTAATTGATAGATTAAGAGCTTATTTAGGAGAAACGTCAAGAGAAAAATTATTAGAAAGAAGAGCGGCTGAAAGTGATTTTATTCAGAAAGAATTAAGCAATGTTCCCTTTCCAATTTATATAGGATAAGATATGGCATTATTTGGAGGTGCAAGAGATATAAGTCTATTTAGACATTTAAATAGAGAACTGATGGGTGATATAATCACCCAACAGTGTGCCTTTTATAAGTATAAAATAGAAGAAACTAAAGTTAACCTTTATGGTGAAGCTGCAGAAGAAAAATATTATATGGGTCCTGTTTTATTAAACTGTTTAATAGAAAGAAGAGATCAAGAGTACCCCGAAACTGATTTAGGTACAGATTTTAGTTGGGGTGCTACTTTTAAATTTTTAAGGGATGATTTATTATCAGCAGCAGAAGATTTTAATGAAAATTTTTCTCCTACTGATCATAATTATGGAGCAGAGTTGGTTCCCGAAGTTGGAGATATTATATTATATAATGAAGGATACTATGAAGTAGATAATGTTATAGCTAACCAATATTATATGGGTAAAAATCCTGATTATCCAAACCAACCAGGAAACTGGAATCCTGATTTAGATAAATTTGGATATAACGTTTCAGTAATATGTGAAACTCATTATGTACCAGGAGATAAAGTAGGAATTACAAGAGAAAGATTTGTATAAAATGGCAGAAAAAGGAAAAATACCAGTACCAAAAACTCAAAGAGAAATAATGAATTCTCAAATTGAGCCTTATACACCCCCAGCAGGTGCTATGGGATTTTCTGAAATTGGTAATCCAAACCCACCATCTACTTTTAATAGAGGTGAACAAACTTCTTTTAGAAATGATACTACTAAACCTTTTACTTTAGGATTTAAAGAAATTGATGAAGCTATATTTTACTATTTTGAAAATGTAATTAAACCTACTGTAATACAAAATGGTGTAGTACAGAAAGTACCTGTTATTTATGGTAATCCTGAAAGATGGAAACAAGTACAAAAAGACGGATATTATAGAGACCAAAAAGGTAAAATAATGATGCCTCTTATTACTTTTAAACGTAATAATATAGAAAAAGTTAGAAGTTTATCTAATAAATTAGATTCTAACAACCCACATAATGTCCAACTTTTTACTAAAAACTATAACCCAGCAAACACCTACAGCAATTTTAACATGTTAAATAATGTTATACCAACTAAAACGCGTTATGCTGTTGTTATGCCTGATTATGTAAATATAACGTACGACTTCATTATATCTACGTACTATATTGAACAATTAAATAAATTAATTGAAGCCATCAATTATGCTTCAGATGCATATTGGGGAAATCCAGAACAGTTCCAGTTTATAGCAAGAGTAGATAATTTTGCTACACCACTTGAAATTACAACTGGTGGGGAAAGATTAGTAAAATCTAATTTTAGTTTAAAATTATATGGATATGTAGTACCAGATACAATACAAAAAGATATGACTGCTATTAAAAAATATAGTGATAAGTCGAGAATTATATTTGATATGGAAACTTCTATGACAGACATAAATAAAATAAATAATTATAAACAACCAGACCCAACAGAGATAAAAAATGATACAAACCCTGCAAACTTTAACGAAGAATGAGTATTATATTAAGACAAAATAAGGGCTCCGAGTTAACATTTAGTGAAGTAGATGGGAATTTTTCATCCCTTTACTATTCTAGTTCACTGGCAGGGAATGTAATTAATTTTTTCTTTACAGGAAGTACACCTCCTTTATCCCAAAGTATAGATTTAAGTACTATGCCTGGAATTGGTGGTGTTCAAGTATACTACACTGGTTCTCAAGTTAATTATGCACAATCTTTATTTTTTATAGGTGGAGGTGTAGATGTAACTCCTTTACCAAATGGTGGAGTTACAATTAACATCCCAGAAGGTGATAGTGCTGGTGGTTCAGATACAGAGGTTCAATTTGCTAAAGATATTTTAGGTAATACTGAATTAAGTGGTTCAAATAATTTTACTTTTGATTATAATAGTAATGCTTTAAAATTAACAGGATCTATTGATATAAATGGAACTGATCCTTTAACTATTGATACACTTACTGAAAGAGCAGATTTATTTACAGTAGCCACTTACGATACAACAACTAAAAAAATTCAATATAGAACACTACCAGGAGCTGGTGGGATTTCAGGTACAAGTGGTACATCAGGTACTGCAGGTTCATCAGGTACAAGTGGTACATCAGGTGCCTCTGGTACTTCAGGTACATCTGGAGAAATAGGTTCTTCAGGTATTAGTGGTACTTCAGGAATTTCAGGTACTTCAGGAGAAAGTGGATCATCAGGAATAAATGGTACCTCAGGATTTACAGGTTCATCTGGTACTTCAGGAAAATCAGGTACAAATGGTACTTTTGGCTCAAATGGTCAATCAGGACAAAATGGTACAGCAGGTACTTCAGGTACTAGTGGTACTGTAGGTTCTTCTGGTGATGGAGGTTCTGGAGGTACTTCAGGTAGAGCTGGAACAAGTGGTTCGAGTGGTTCTGTAGGTTCGAGTGGTAGAAGTGATAGTGGTACTTCAGGTAAATCAGGTACTTCTGGTACATCAGGTACAGCAGGTACTTCAGGTACAAGTGGTACTTCAGGTACTTTAGGTTTTTCTGGTACTTCAGGTCAAGGTGGTACTTCAGGTACAAGTGGTTCAACAGGTACTAGTGGTACAGGAGTTGCAGGTACCTCAGGTGTTAATGGTTCATCAGGTACAAGTGGTTCATCTGGTACTTCAGGTAAAAATGGTGTAGGAGGTACTTCAGGAACTTCAGGTTCATCAGGTACTTCAGGAGCACAAGGAGCAAGTGGTGTTTCAGGAACTTCAGGTTCAGCAGGAACTTCAGGTATAGATGGAGGAAGTGGTACAAATGGTATAGCAGGTACTTCAGGTACTAGTGGTTCAACTGGTACAAGCGGTACTGGAGCTAATGGTACTAGTGCAATTTCAGGTACTTCAGGAACTTCAGGTTCAACAGGTACTTCAGGAAAAGGGGGAGCAAGTGGTGTTTCAGGTACT
>Ga0181398_1000578_pt1 | contig 10960 bp, 10 predicted proteins | sample 21SPOviralmetaG_FD_130127 | JGI IMG/M metagenome (GOLD analysis project Ga0181398, IMG submission 130127) | Marine viral communities from the oligotrophic San Pedro Time Series (SPOT) site, San Pedro Channel, CA, USA - 21 SPOT_SRF_2011-04-29 | ecosystem: Environmental > Aquatic > Marine > Strait...
TAAATATATTAAATAAAGTAAATATTAAGTATTGGGAGAGTATATAGAGGAATATAAATGTAATGTATATAGGTGAGTATTGTAAATAAACAAGATCTTTTTTTCGAGTTCTTCCTCCTACTCTTTCTTATGTTATTTTTTTTTAATTTTAAAGAGTATTATTATTATTATTTAAAAGATGGATACTGTACCTAGATATAAATGTAGATATTGTCAAAAAGAATTTAAGCATGAAAAACATAAAGATAATCATGAATTAAAACAATTATGTATTTCAAAAGAGAAAAGGACTTACTGCAATGTTTGCAATATTTCATTTTCAACTATAAATGAATTAAAATTCCACTATCTAGATATTAACCACATTGAAAAATTAAATAATAATAAACCTAATACTCTGACAATTAATAATAATATGTATAATGCGGATCCATATTTAAATAGTAATGATATTAAAATTATGAATAATTCTATTATTGGAGAAAATCTAACTATAATATATAAAGATAATACTATAGAAAAATTATCAACAGAAACTATACGTAATAAACATTCAGAATTAGAAGAGAAAACTATTACAAATTATGAAGTATCAAATAAATCTACTAATTATCAAGATATTATAAATAATGAAATATTTAATAAACCTGTATTAACTGAAAGACAAACAAAAATATTTAAATATTTATCATTACAATCTACAAATGTTAATAATGCAATTAGTAAATTTAAATTAATATTATCCAAAATTGATTTAAATGATGCTAATTTTTTTGCATCTCATTTAAGAGAATCTACTTTTATAGAATTAAAATATAAACAATTATTTGGTAAATATCTAGATCATTTTATTAATGCTTTAATTAATAAATATAATAATGGTGAAGATATATTTAATAATATGAATATTATGGATTTTGTGACTAAATTAACAAAATAAAAATATTTACATATAATAAATGGAGACTGATTATAAAAGAAATTTAGAATTTATTGACGTATTTTTTGTAGGTTTAGGATATATTGTTGGTGCTGGGATATATTCATTATTAAATATTACTACAAAACATGGTGGTAATTATACATGGTTATCATTTATTATTGGTGGATTAATTAGTTTAATGACAGCTTTCAGTTATTATGATCTTAGTAAATTAGATATATTAGAAACGGATTCATTAGAATATACTTATGTAACTTATAGTATTAGTAAAAATCCAGTATTTAAAATAATTATTGCTAGTATAATTGTATTACTAGGTATAACTACTTCAAGTACATTAACTATCGCATTTTCAAATTTAATACATAAATTTTTTAATAAACAAATATTATACCAATTAATTATTTTAATTGTTATATTAATAATAACATTAATTAATATATATGATATTAAATTTACAACACAAATTAATATGGGTGCAAGTATAATAGAATCAACTACTCTAATCATATTAATACTATTGAGTATTCCCTATTGGAAATTTAATAATATTTTAGGACCAATTAATTTAACTGGTGTATTATATGGTGCTTTCTTAACTATATTTGCTTATTCTGGTTTTGAATCTGTTCCAAAATTAACTAGAAAGACTATTAATCCAAGAGTAAATATACCCAATGGTTTAATGTATTCATTGATAATAACTATTATATTATATGTTTTCACATCAATATCAACTAATTCTGTATTAGGAACTAATCGAACTGCATCTTTAGTTAATCCATTATCACACACTTTTAAAAAACTTATAGGTAGTAATAGTAAATTATTAGTAGATGCGGTTACATTATTTTCAGTATTTAATACTGCCATGCTAACATTATTATTTACTTCTAGTCAATTAAATGAATTTTCACGAGATGAAGATATTAAAGATTTTATACCTGAGACTTTTAGATATATTAATGAATATACTAGAACTCCAATATACGCAATTCTATTTGCATCTGTATTAACTTTAATAATATGTTTATTTACAAATATAGATAAAATAACACATATTACTAGTAAAATATTATTTATTTTATTTATATTAATAAATTTATCTGCTATTATTATGAAATATAAAAATATACTAAAAGTACCTAATTATAGATACATATTTTATTTTGTAGGTTTAATATCATCAACCTTAATGATAATACTTAATTAATTTTGTAATTAAAACTTAAATTGCAATTTGTCGCATTTTTCTAAAACATTATCAACATTATAAAATTTTAATTTTAAATCTGGATTTATTAGCGATTTATAATTTGAATATTTATTAATTAAATCGTCATTATAACTATTAAAAAACATATTACTATGTAATAATATTTTTTCAACATTAATGTATAAAGCCAAATTTAATTTTAAAGTATCTAAATTAATAATATAAGAATCTATAAAATTTTTATTTATTTTATTAAACCCATATTCAATTTTACTTTTTATATTTTGTATATTTTTAATATTATAATTATATTCAAAATTTTTATTATTTAAATCTTCTAGATTAAAAAAACATCTTCCTATAAACTTAAACTCCAATTTTAAATCTTTATTTATTATACTATTTTCATTAAAAAAATTTATTAGCTTCATAAATATTAGTTCTATTACTTTTTGTACTATATTTATATATATCATACTATTACTTATAATATCATTTAATTCATTTTCTAGATAATTATCATAATCTTGTTTTTTACAATCATTTTGAATTAAATACCACAAAGTTTTATTATTAATATTATATAAATAATTTATATGTATTGTAAGGCATATTTTATTATTGTTAAAATGACTAAATACTATATAGTTCTTTTTCTCATGTAGCAAAACCTTCTTTATATTTGTTAATTTATCATGTATCTTATTATCAACTATATCTACAAAATTATATTTGTTTATTAATGAATCCTTACTATCTAAATAATTAATATTTTCATATTTTAAATTATTTAAATGATTATATGATTCAATAACATATTTATTATTTAATATTATACAAAGAAAATAATTTTTGTATTCTTCTTTAAAATTAATTAAATTATCTAAATTAAAAATATTATCAAAATAATTTATTTCATCTAGAATAAATAAATTTATTTTACTTTGTAATTTAGAAATGTTTTGTAATAAATTACATTTAAATACATTAAATAAATTACACATACATTCTATTAATATTAAATCAAAACATAATATTTTATCAACTTTTAACTCTAATACAATTTTATAAACTAAGTCTATATATATTTTAATATTTTTTTTAAAATTTTTTTCTAGAAATATTGATATTAATATTTTTGGATGATTTAGACAATTATTAATTAATGCATCGTATTTATATTTTATAAACTCATCATATAATTTAATTACATCTAGATCTAATGTATAATCTTTTATCCATTTATTAATATTAACATTTATTATATTTATGTTTTTTAATTTTTTATCTATATTATTATTAAATATATTTAAATAATATATTTTCTTTTTTTTCAATTTATCTAGATAATTAATTAATAAAGACGATTGTTTATTTGCAATATCTAAATTAATATTTGATAATATAAGGTAACTCATATTTAATTATATATTATATATAAATTAATAATTAAATTAATTAATTAATTTTAATTTATAAATGTTTCATTATTTGGAAAATAAAAAACAAAATAATCATTTTCGGTATCTTCTTCTTTTTCCACTTTAAGTATTTTTTTATTATAATTTAATAAAATATTAACTATCTTATAATCAATATTTGACTTACTAAAATATAAATTAATATTTACAAATAAATGAATGTTTTTAAATACTTTATTTTTACTAGGACTTATTATATATTTAAAATAATTGTTATTATCATTAGTTAATATATCTGATACAGTTATACCAGAACATAAACCAAATAATTTATGAATTGTTTCTATAATATTAAAATATTCATGACTAATAAATGGTAAATTTGTTTTAGCTCTACTAAACAATATTAAAAAATCTATAAACCTTGATTGTTCTAGAGGACCTAAATTAAATATATATTGTAAATCAAACAAATTTTGATCTACTTTTTTTCTTTCTTTATTTAATGTATTAATATCAAATTCTGGAATAATGTCATTTTTATTGTCTTGATTTGTAAAAAAATTAAATAAACTACTTAAATATGATTTTCTTTCTTTTACTCTACTATTGTATATATAAGATATTTTTTTTTTTAAAATATTATTATAATTATTATTATTAAAAAAAGAAATATTATACAAAATATCTTTTGTTGTATTACTATCAACTATAATTATTAACTTATCTTCCTTTTCTAATATAGTTAAACTATCATTATCTAAATAATTATCTAAAAATTGTAATATAAAATCAAATATTCTTCGGTAATCTTTTTCTGATCTTTTACTAATAAAAGTATTCTTTTTTTCAAGATTAAAAACCATATATATTTTATTAAAATTATATAATTTATCTAAATTATTTTTTTCATCTTCTTCATCTATTATTAACTTATTTGTTAAATAAATTGTTTCTTTACTGCTTAACCTAGGTCTAAAATTTTTTATTAATGGAAAGTGTTCTGAACCTATGTCAAATATAGTATATATAAATTTTCCATATATTAGAAAAATAGATATGAATATTATTTGGTATAAATCATTTATAGGATCCATTATTTATTAGAAATAATTTTACAATTATATTATGAAATGTATTAATCATACATTAACTATTTATTATAAGTAAATATAAAAAAAAAAATATATTACAAAATATAATAAAAAATATAATAAAAAATATATTAAAAAATATATTAAAAAAAAAAATTGTTTTTTATTTTAAAATATAATAAAAATAATAAAAATATTACATAAAACTTTGAGAACTTTATTTAATTAATCTAAAAATAAAACTTTATATTATGGATAATAAGAAAACTAAAATGTCTGGATCTTTTACTGCACAATTTAATTCTAATTCTGAAAAAGCAAAACATTTTCTCGAAGCTATACAATTTCTTGAACAAAATGTTAATAATTTTGATATTGATGAAGTTTGGAAACTATTTGACGAACTAACTGTTAATGATAGAGAAACTGAAATTCTGAAAGATGAAAAAAAGAAAAGAAAGCGTGAAAAGAAATCTGTTGCGGTATTCAAATCTAAAACAATGAAGAAACCTCAAGTACAAAACATTGCTAGACAAGAATATCGCAAACAATGTGAAGATAAAAAAAATTCGTATAATGAAAGTGAATTTAATAATTGGTATTCGGCGCTTTCTGAATCTGAAATGTCTCGGTATAAAACGGAATTGAATAAACAATTATCAGAATATAATAAAAATCTGGAAGTGGAAAAACAAAAAGCTATTGAAAATGGTGATTTTGAAATTGAAGATGTACCTAAACCTTTAGGAGCTTACCAAATCTTCTTTAAAGAATATCATTCTTCTAATAAATTTGATGAATCTAAATATGAAGAAGAACTTTCAAAACTAGACAATAAAAATCGTCACAAATTTATTCTTTCTAAAAAAGCCGCTGAAATATCAAAAACTTGGTCCATAATTAAAAATGATGAATCTAAACTATCTAAATATACTGCGCTTGAAAAAATTGAACTTGATAAATTTAATTACAAAGTTTATCAAAGAAATATTCGTGTTTTAAATATACAAATTAATAAATGTAAGCGTGAAGGAACTGACTATTCTAAATATACTACTGATCTTGAGCAACTAGTTGCTAATCCTGTTGAAGAACCTAAAAATGAAGTTGTTGCTAGTGTTCTTAAGAAAAGTAAAAAAAATAAGCAAGGTAAAAAGAAAGAATCTAATTCTGAAAATAACGATAATACAGAATCACCTGAAAAGAAAAAGAAGAAGAAAAAGGCTAAAAAGGCTCCGGTAGATGAATCTTAATAATTAAAAAAAAATACAATATATATCTAGAACAATTAATCTAGATACAATTTATGAATATATAATTTTTTTTTATATTTTTTGTATTTTATAATTTTCGATAAATTTTTTTACCTCTATTTGACCTTCAGTTGATTCACTATAGATAGATCTTGTTTTATCAATTGGTGTATCTCCATATATATCTTTTATATTTAAAGATTTATCAGCACCATTATTCAGTAAATATTTGGCGACATCTACATGTCCTAAATGGCATGCACGATGTAGAGGTGTTTCACCACTACCTGTTGTTTTTTCTGTATTTATATCAAATAGCCTATAATGTTTTTTTTGACTTACTTTATTAATATTAGATCCTGCTTCAACCAATGTAATTACTGTTTGTAAATGTCCGGACTGAGCAGCAAAATGAAGAGGAATATAACCATATTCATCCATGTCTTCTAATTTAGCACCTTGATTTATTAAATAATTAACAATTTCATTTTTACCATAGTTAGAAGCAATACTCAATAAACTCTGTTCTGGGATATAAGCATACCCTTTTCCATTTTTATAATTAGAATACCACGTAACTTTGTTATTGACATTATTTTTATTAATATTGTTTTTAATAAAATCAAAATCTCCTAATTGACAACTTATCATTGCTTTAACAAATATTTCTGAATCTTCAGGAAATTCATAATCTTGACCTTCATAATAATTAATTAGTGCCATTCTGAATTATTTTATTATTATTAATTCTTTTAGTTAAAAATAAAACAATTTTATCTTGAAAATGATAAAAAAATAAATAGACGTTAAATAATAATATTTCAAATATTGATTTTATTTTTTATAAATATAAATCCTAAAATTGTTTTATTTTTTATTGTAATTTATTTTAAATATATTAGATAATAATTTATATTATATGGCTATTATTAAAGAAAATAATTCTATTATATTTAATAAAGATATTAATAATAGTAATATAGATAAACATAAATTATTATTAAATAACTATTATAATATAAATAATTATAGTAATGTAACTAATCATACTATAGTTGATGATAATACAGATGACAAAAATAATATACATGTAGGTATAACTATCGGGATTATACTTGGTAGTATAATAATTATTTCATGCTGTATAAATTATTCAATATATGGATGGGATATTACAAAATGTTTGCATATGGCATATTATATAGATCTAAATGCAATTAAAAAAAAAATAAAAAAATTTTTTAAATCAATATATCATTTTATATTAAAATGTTACTGTTACTATGAGTATAATAATTCGGAATATGATGAATCATATGATGGGGTATATGATATCAGAAATGTAATTATAGATATAGAAGTCCCTAATTATGAGAGTAATAATAAAATAATTAATTATATTTATGATGAAACAAAATTATTTCCTTTTAAAAATGAACAATGTTCTATTTGTTTAGAAATAAGTACTGATGAACAAATAACTACAGAATGTAATCATATATTTTGTAAAAAATGTATTGAATTACATTTAAAAAATAATAATAAATGTCCAAACTGCAGACAAAATATAAATAAATTATATAATAACTTAAATGATACTTCATAAAAAATTTATTTTTATTATTATATTTTTTGATTGTTTATTATAAAAATGGATATTCATTAAATTCTATTGGATCATATTTACTCAATTCATTCCAATCATTTCTAGCTAATTCTTGTAAATAAGGATCTTTATCCTTTATATTTTTTTCATGCAAATCCTTAATAGGTCTATACATACCTAATATTTTACGACCTAACCACTCAGCATTAATTGGACGATGTACTAATAATATTCTATTATCATTTCTTAATTTTTCATCATTTAACATTATATTCTTATAAAAATCAACTATTCCTTTAGTATCATTATTTTTTAACATTTTTTCAAGACTTGGTATTCTACTTTCGTCTTGCCATATATAATAATCTACATCTAAATAAATATCTATTTTTTGTAAATGTAATATTGTTTTTCCACCTCCCCCACAAATAACTATACAATATTTTTCTTCTTTCATATTTAATTAATAATTTAAAAATATAATAGAAAACTAATTATAAAAATAAACTTATAAATAATTATAAAATAATATATTAAAATATAAAATGAAAATTGTTATTGCTTCAGATCATGCTGGTTTTAAATTAAAAAAATATATTATACAATATCTAAATTCTGATTCTATAATAACAGAATTAAAATCAATATTAAAAAAAAATGAAAGAGTAGAAGTATTTGATTTAGGATGTGATGATACTACACGATGTGATTTTCCTTGTTATGCAAAATCATTATGTAATAAAATGAATTCAGATTATTCTATTAATTATGGGATACTAATCTGTGGAAGTGGGATTGGGATGAGTATGGCTGCTAATAAAATAAAAGGTATAAGATGTGCTTTATGCCGATCACCATTTGATGCTCAAATGTCTAGACAACATAATAATGCTAATGTTGTTGCTTTAGGAGAAAGAGTTACTGGTACTGGTTTAGCATTAAATATTATTAATACTTTTTTACAACATAATTTTTTAGGAGGAAGATATCAAGAAAGAATGTCACAAATATAATTATTTTTAAAATTATTTTCATTTAATTCATCTAGAACAATTCTTTTTATTTTTTTTTAATATTTATTTTATTTAATTCATCTAGAACAATTCTTATATTTTTTTTTAAATTATTTTCATGTAATTCATCTAGAACAATTCTTTTTATTTTTTTTTAAAATTATTTTCATTTAATTCATCTAGATACTTTCTTTTTATTTTTTTTTAATATTTATTTCATTTAATTCATCTAGAACAATTCTTATATTTTTTTTATTTTTTAACTTTAAAATTAATTAAGTTTATATTATTAGATACAATAATAAATAATATATAGTAAATAATATATAATAATATATAATAAATAATATATATATTAAATAATAAATATAAAATATAATAGTAAGATAATATGGGTATTCCTGGATTATTTTCCAATTTAGTTAGAAAACATAATGCTAAAGATTCTGATACTAGCATAATTAAACAAACTATATATAATAATGAAATTAATGAATCTGTTGTTAATATTGATAATGATAATAATGATGATAATAATAATAATTATAATACTAATCAAAATAATTTAAATATTGACTATGAAGATATTCACTTATATTTAGATTTTAATGGTGCAATGTATCAAGTTATTAAACCAGAAATAAAAACTGATGAAACATTAATTATATATATTCTAGAATATTTAGATAATTTAATTAAAATATTTAATATTGAAGAAGAAGATGGGAAGATTATAAATAAAGTAACACAATTATATATTGCAATTGATGGTGTTCCACCTAGAGCTAAAATGGTTCAACAAAGGGATAGACGCTTTCACAGTATTTGTCGTAAAAATAAATCCAATAAAATTAATGAACAATATGGTAATGGTAAAGATAAAACAACTGTCAATAATAACATAGATACTAACATGATAACACCAGGTACTGTCTTTATGGATAAAATTTCTAAAGCAATTAATGAACATTTAAAAACAAAAGAAAATTATAAAGATATTAATGTATTCTTTAATGATTGGTCAGTCCCTGGTGAAGGAGAACATAAAATATTACAACATTTAAGAAAATACCCAACTCCTGAAAATACTAAAACGGTTATCTATGGACTAGATGGTGATCTTATTATGCTAAGTTTAGCAAGTAGAATTCAAAATTTATACCTAGTTAGAGAAGCTTATGAATATGGACAATATGCTATTTACCATGAAGGATACCCATATTTATTTATGGATATAAATTGTCTAAAAAGAGCAATTATAGAAGAATTTTGTGTAAAGATGACAACACCTTATTCATATATTACTCCCAAAGAAATATCTAGGTTTATAGATGATTATATTGTTTTAACTATGGTTTTAGGTAATGACTTTGTACCTAAAACACCTTGGTATGGATTAAGTAATAATGGGTATAATACATTATTAAGTGCTTATTTTGAAGTTCATAATGGAACAGAATGCAGTTTAAATGATGAACTTCGTTGGTTAACAAATAGAGATGAAGGTAAAATTAATATACATATGTTATGTGATATATTTAGTATTTTAAATCAAAAAGAAGATGAAGTAGTAACTAAATTTTTAGAAAAAAGACAAAAAAAACGAATTCCAATACCTAGAGATTGTACAGAAAGAGAAAGAAGACAAACACTAGTTGATTATTTACCTCTACAATTTCTGCATATTGAAAAAGAAATTAAACCTAGAGAAAAGAATTGGAGACAAAGATTTTATTCAATTTGTCATCAAATGAATAATTCTGAAGATAATATAAATAAATTATGTGAATATTATATTAAAACTTTAGTTTGGAATATGAAATATTACCTTGATGATTGTCCAAGTTGGGATTGGTACTATCCATATCATTATGCACCTACTTTTCATGATATTTATCTATATTTAAAAGAATTTAAAAGCTTAACTCATATAAAATTCAATAAGGGAAAACCCATATCACCACAGACACTTTTGTTTATGGTTTTACCACCACCTAGTAGTAGGCTTATGGCTAGGAATGTACAAAGAACAATATTTGAAAATAAATCATTAAATAAAATATATTTCCCTAAAACATATTCTATTAATTTTCCTTTACATTCTAGATATTATGAATGTACTCCTAATATACCTAAAATGGAAACTAAGTATGCTATTAGTATAGTAAATGGTTGTAAGTTAGGACAAAGTGAGATAGAAAGGAATAAAGAAGGTACTATTAAATATTATGAATCTGGTAGTATGAAATGTGTAGATGTTAAATACACTTAAATATCTTTATTTATCTAAAAGTTTTTTTAATTATAAATTTTTTAAATTTTAATATTTTCAATTTATTAAATTTTTAATTTTTTAATTTTAAACTAAATTTATTATTTATATTAAATATTAGGTGATATACATTATAAATAAA
>Ga0181398_1000580_pt1 | contig 10951 bp, 6 predicted proteins | sample 21SPOviralmetaG_FD_130127 | JGI IMG/M metagenome (GOLD analysis project Ga0181398, IMG submission 130127) | Marine viral communities from the oligotrophic San Pedro Time Series (SPOT) site, San Pedro Channel, CA, USA - 21 SPOT_SRF_2011-04-29 | ecosystem: Environmental > Aquatic > Marine > Strait...
GTGATAACTGAATATCTCTGATTCTGTGCTTCAGTTACATCAGAAACTAGAGTGTAGTTACCCCACTGATCATATGAGATACCTGCATGATGCATTCCCAGGAAATCACCAGCGGTAGTAACAGTCTTACTCCAGTCCCACTCAGTTTGTGCAGTGGAAAGTAGGAACTTGTTGATCTGGATCTTATCATACTTAGATGCTGCAGAGTTGAAGATATCCCAAGCAACAATAATTGCACCATAGTCATCCATGACCATTGTTGGGTTGACAACACGTCCACCCACCGTAGGAATCTGCTTGATCCAATCCATCTCAAGGTTTGCACCATCGTAGAAGAATTCACCGAAGATCAAGTCATCATTTTGATCATTAACACCAATAAAGAAGAATCTATCATCGGAGATCATCATGATCTGATGCATTTTCTCAGAATCATCCTGAGATGCAACCTTACGCTTCTCAACCAGATCGCCTTCAATACCACACTGGATGATCCACATGTCATCGGGATCAACAGAGTTAGTATCGGTATAACCGCAAAGGTAGATACGTTGCTCCTGATCAAGAGCGATAGAAGTTACAAAGTCTCTTCTGGTGCTACCAGAGATACCAGCAATTGCTCTCTGCCACTGCAGGATACCGTCAGGATCGTTTGCATTGTTGAATCCAGACTCATAAAGTCCTAACCAGATGTCTGGGTTGTACGTGTCGTTGTCAGGATTCTTTGTTTGGCCTGTAACATATATGAGGTCGTTTTCTGGAGCAGCATTGACCACCATCTTGAGGAATTCAGCCCTCTTCTGGTTGGCATTGGTAGGAATGAGAGTTCTCTCCCAGATCTTCTGACCCAAGTCGTCAAACTTGGCAAGGAACGCAGACTCATCTCCATCTGTCTCGGTAATCTTACCGCAGATATAGGTATTGCGTTGTGAGGTTACCTTGATATCATTAACATTAATGATACCATCTGCTTCCATGTATTCGGTCAACCAATAGCGAGTTTTCTTAAACTGCTGTGGATGGGAAACACGGATTTGTGGAGGATTCTCAGGATCATAACCATTACCAGAGTTGATAATGTTGACACTGCTGATCTGACCAGTATTTTGTAGGACAATCTCTAGTTGACCATCCTGACCAGCAGATGTGATCAATTCAAACGTAGGAGGAATATCTTCGTTGTAACCAACACCACCCTGAGTTACATTGATACGCTCAATGCCAGACACAACCTTAACTTTGAAGTTTTTGTTGGTGTTATCAATAACAGGGGATGAGTTAAGAATCAACTCATCTTGCTGACGCAAGTCGTGATTAGCTGATGTATTAATCACACCATATGGACGATCACCAATGATCTCCTTACTGTATGATTGGATGCTTTGACCCTTAACAGATTCGATGAATGCCGAAGCACCGAAACCACCAGTATCTCCATCGTCAAAGAAGATGGTATCATTAACCTGATAGGAAACACCAGGGTTTTCAATAACGAAACCGTCGATCTGAGCATCTTCAAACTGAGTAGTTGTCTCAACTTCGATGTCAACTCTAGACTCTTCAGAAACCTGAGGGAAGTAATCATAGATTTGTAGAGTTGCCTCTTCAGACATCTCTAGGACTTCTTGTTGCTCATTAGCATCAATGATTCCGTCGTTATTACTGTCCTGGATCTCAAAGATGAGAGGATATCCTTCAATCTCAGTCGTCAGTACATCTGCTTCCTGGTTAGGTTGACGATCAACATCAATATCAACGTTGACATAAGGATCTCTATATCTTACAACGTCTTGAGGAATGTTTTCCTGGGTTGCACCCTGAGTAAAGTTCCATGGATCAGGCAGTGAGTTAAACTGAGGACCAAGGATATATGGGAATTCAGCAATACCTGCTTCCGATGCATCAATAGTAATAAAGTATGCATAGGTGCCATCAGGATACTGAGGTGTCTTACAGAAACGACCGTTATAGTTGTCGAGATCGCCAGACTGGAAGTCATACTCATAGTCAGCAACAAACGATCCAGCAGGATATGAGGACAGCTCAGGTCCATCAACACGAGCAGGATTGGGGTTAGTTGCTAAGTCATATACAACGTTATCTTTTAGTTTATATGAAGTGCGAAGTCTTCTGATTCCGCTATTCTGGTCAGTTGGGTCAATGTAACCGTAGGGACCGTAGATTGGGTTACCATCATACGCCCAACCCAGAATAGGAGAGTGCTCATAGTTGGATTCAACTTCTTGGAATTGTTGTGTAACTGCATTAAGGAAGACGTTATCGCCAACCACATAGCGGAGTTCTTTAGGATCACTAAGGTGAGCATATTCACCACCGAACTGGTTATTACGACCAGTAAAGACGTATCCTCGTGCTCCATCATAATTAGTGGCAAGATCATACTGAAGGTTTTTATTCCACTCAAAAACTTGTGGAGTAAACTCAGCAAAGTCACCGACAGACTCAAGTCTGACAGTAGTAAGACCTTGGGTATATCCAATACCTCTGTTAGTGATCTCAACACTAAGGACTCTACCTTTATCTTCGCCAATAGTGCCAATTACTGCTCGTGCAATAGCACCAAAACCATCACCATTAATGATGATCGTGGGAGCAGTAGTATAACCACTACCAGAGTTAATAATAGCAATAGAAACAATACGACCATTGATAACAATGGGTTGTGCCAAAGCACCTTCACCAGAGTTAACTCGGATACTAGGTAACTCAGTATATCCACTACCATTGGCAGTGATGCTAACACTCTGAATAGGACCACGGACGTTTGCCTTTGCTAAGGCACCTGTACCACCGCCACCAGTAACTGAGACGCTAGGTTGTGAAGTATACCCTGTGCCTGGTTGCTCAACCAGGATTCTGGTGACACGACCACCTGTTACGATAGCTTGTGCAGTTGCTCCGATACCACCACCGCCAACGATGGAGACCAGAGGAGATTCTGTGTATCCGCTACCTTGTTCAGTAACGTCAAATGAAGTTAGACTACCATTAACAACAACTTCACCAGTAGCACCTGTACCGCCACCACCAGTGATTTCCAGAGCAGGTTTGGATCCTGCATCATAGTCCTGACCAGTGTTACTAACTGTGATGCCAGTCAGTGGACCGAATCTAACAAAGTCGCCAGACTTATATGCCCAGATAGACACACCATTCACCCAAGCACCAATCGAGGTGTTTGCTGAGATGTCTTGACGCTCGGAAATCGTTTGGACTAAACGGGGGAAACGGAGCAGCTTGCGCTGGTTACCAGGAATCAGTGCTGATCCTGTGAAAGGACCAACCTTATAGTTGGGTAGACCAGAGGAAGCAACATAAACATAATCAGCATTGAAGAAGGAGTTTTGGATGTTCGTTGTAAACTCACTAACAACACTGTTAATGGAATTGATATCGGACTTACCTCTGTTAAGGTCCACAGAGAGAAGAATGTTACCTTCTGGAATAATTTCTGTAGGTGTATTAATCTGATATGTAAACTGCAGTGTATCGATACGAGAAGTAACGGTAAACGTGCCGTTGAATACAACAGGGTTAGCACCATAAATCGTCACCTGATCAGATACCAGGAGACCATGTGGGTTATCACAAACAACTGTAGCAGTTTGGTTGTTAACACCACCAGGAGTGACAGTATTAACCTGAATCAGTTTCTTAACGTTGTATAACCAAGAAGATAATCTCTCATCTTCAGATGAAGATCCGAGTTTAGCAACTTTTAGTTTGTCGCCTTGCAGATAGTAAGATCCAGTATCTTCCAGGATCGTTGTACCTGCTTCTGCAATACCAAGCACTCTGAGTTTACACTCAGTAGATGTACCCTTATTGACATAGACAAAAATGTCAGAGTATACAATCGTGCCAGGATCCCAATCTTCTACAACACCATTTTGAGATCTGGTGCATTCGATAAACTGGTTAAGTGATTTCTCCTTATACTGTGCAGTCTCTACATCGTTAATACGAATGGTGCCGTTTCTTTCTGGCCATCCAATCGTGGAGTCAACGGTAATAATCTGACCTGTGGTGGTCAGTGGCTCAACTAGAGTAGTCTTATAAGGGATGATGAAACTACCAGATAGCGTCTCTTCTGAGATTGCCAATTCGTAGATAGTGTCCTTACCTTCAATAATGGTAATGACGTTTTCAATCAGAGCATTTGCTGCCTTGACACTAAGGTCAACAGGATCAGCATACTGAATAAGTTGAGAATCGATGAGATTTCCAGGATCACCTGAAATCAATTCAGCACGCAGAACAGTATCAACAACCCATGTTGCAGCAGATGGGGAAATGATCTCATCTCTAGGATAGTAGATCTCCACCTGCTCACCAAACATGATCTTAAACAGATACTGTGTGGAAAGCTCAGTACCTTTACTGATGTAGAAATCAGTAATGCTCTTAATTACTTGAATTGGATTGATTGAAGAGTAATCAATCTCAATAGTGGGGAGATATTGTCTTCTAAACTTATCAAAGACTTCTCTGATGAACAAAGAGTCTAGGTTGATAACTGTAGACGCTGCTGGGTGAGTAGACTGACGCAGTGTTGCTTCACCAGCGTAGATCTCATTATGGAGGTTGTCATATCCAACAGCACCAGATACACCACGACTACATCCTAGGAATGCAGAAGGGGAATATCCACTACCTCTTTCAATGATCTCGTAACCAGTCAGTTCATTGAAACCAACAGCAACAGATGCTCTTGCCGATTTAGGCTCGGCAATGTAAATTTTAGGGGGCTCTGTTTCAGAATATCCACTACCGAAGTTGGTAATGTTGATATCCGTGATCTGACCATTAAAGATAGTTGCAGCAGCAGTTGCTCCTGTGCCACCAATAGGATCGCCATATGGATCCTTTCTATCGTCAACAATGTACACAGAAGGAGCATCGGTATAACCGTTGCCACCTGTTAGCATTTCAATATTGGTGACGTTACCAGATGCAACAGTAACATCGAGAACCTGAGCACCAATAGGTTGAATGATCCTTGCTCTAGGTGGGGTTGCATACCCTCTACCTCTATTCGTAATAACGATCTCGTAGACTTGACCGTCTTGGTTGATTCTAGAGATTGCCTGAGCGTTGATGCCGCCTTCAGGTGCAGGATCTAGATAAACAATAGGAGGATTGCTATAGTTCAGTCCAAATTCTTCGACAGCAATACTGTCAATGTTTACACGACCTTCACTATCAATTGTAAGTTGACCAATTTTACAACCACCAGGATTGGCAAAAGAAATTGCAGGGATAAAATCATATCCACTACCAGAATTCATGATAGTTAGACTATCAACCTGACCAGTTACATCATCTACGGTTAGGGCAACCTTTGCCAGTGTACCACCTGTAGGAGCGCCTACAAGAGCGATAGGAGGGTTATATGACGTGTAACCCTGTCCACCATCAATTAGGTTAATATTCTTGATGCCACTAACCAAAGTTTTGGCAGTCGCACCCACACCTTCACTGTGTTGGACTACAACTTTAGGTGCAAAATCTAGTCTATAACCACTACCACCAGTTTTAGGAATTAGGCGGTCAACTTGACCAAAATTATCGACAGAGACAACTGCAGATGCTCCAGATCCAAAATTTGGGGCAATATACTCAACAGAGCGAATATGAATATTATCAGCGCCACCCAGTGGGAATCTAAAGATAATTTCACTTCCATATACGGTATAGTCGGTATATGGCTCAAGTTGGCGATTGTTTTTCTTGACAATCAGACCAATCGCTGAAGTTGGGGTATATGGTTGTGTATTTACTCTGAGGGGATATTCTTTCTTACTTTGATATTCTTCAAAGGGTACTGCATCAGTTGTGACGATCGTTTGATCGGCATACCCAACCAAATATATAATTTCAGTGAATGCAGAGTCGTCAGCACCAGATCTTTCACGGGGAGCAACGGCAAAGCGAATCTCATCGCCCTCAAGGAAATAATCAGTCCCAGGGACTAACATTTCATTGTATACAACAACAATTAGGTGATCTACTGAAGGGGGATTTACAGGAGTGCCTAAAAAGTTAAGAGGGAATTTATTTCTAGTCCCATCGAACAACTGGAAAGGATTTTCTAGTTGTTGTTTCTTTTTATCAAATTGTGCAGGAGAAACACCTGGAGTGACAATAGCATCAGGTCCACGAGTAACATTCTCGTAGTAAATTACCTCATTATCAATCTTGATAGATCCATCGGTCGCTTTGAAACCATCAATCGCCTCAATTCTGATAGTCTTATCGTTCAGACCAATATCACTCAATAAGAGTGTATCATTTGACAGTTCGTCTGAGGTATAACTATCGAGATCCAAATAACCCAGAAGGTTATTCAGGATATCGTAAGGACGACCTGTTTTTTCTTGAGACTTGTAATATTGTAAGAGAAAGTCAACAAATTGTTGATCTTCCTCCCTAATAAATTCTGGGAGTTGATTTGCAACTCTATCCGAAATGTTAATATTCTTGTGTGGCATCTATCTCAGAAACAGGAGGTATCTACTGGATATGTAAAACTATCCGTGGGATAATCAATGATATTTATCCCACTTGGGTCACCGAAGTTGTAACCGCTAAAGTTGTTTGGATCGAAGTTGGGGATTGAGATGTCATTGGTCTTCCAATCGATTGGGAAGACATTAACATCAAATAATGTGGGATCAACGCCAGGTGGAATAGTGAGAGATCCGCCATAAGGTAATACTTGAATAGGAAGACGAGTTGTATCGTCTGGTGTTCCTTCAATTGCAATGGGACCTACACAAACCTGACCTGTACTATAGTCAACGCTACCAACAGCATTATTTAACACAACTTCAACCTCGTCTCTTTTTGTGACAAGGAGAAGATTGCCTTTTCCATCATCTCTAATGTTGACGGGGACCAAAACTTGATTTTCGTCTGTAACAGACTGAGATGACGCAACAGGACTGGTTGAATTAGTGCCAGAACCTTGCAAGGTCAAGTTAACAAGGTCTTCGGTGTAACCTGTTGCATAGAATGTGCCAGATTTGACCACAGAGAAAGCAGGAGCACACTTCCCATCGTCACCATTGCCTCCACCAGCATTTGGATCATCTTGACATCTACCATCTATACAAATTTGACCTTCTGGACAATCTGCATCGGTAGAACAAGGACCGTCTTTGTTATCGCCGCTACCATCGCCAGGATCATATCCACCACTACCGCCACTACCACCAGGGGTGCCTGAATAATCGCCAGGGTTATAAAGTGGGTTACCATAGTCAAGACATTGAGTGAAAACACTTCCCATCTCGAATTGGTCAAGATTTTGACCGACTGTCAGTTGAGTAACGCTACCAGAAATCGCAGGGTCGCTATTATCGACCATTGAGTTATATTTGGACGTATCAATACGACCACCAAAGCGATTATTCTGACCATTCTTGTTAAATTGGTCAACATTACGCAAAACGTCACTTGCGAGTTGTGCGCCACTCTTATTAGTGTTATTACCGTCGTAGTAAACGTAAGATTTGGGAATAACGTAGAATACAGTAGGATCAATGATCACAGGATCAATTGATGCAACCGTATAACGCTTCAGATCATTCCTGATCTTTGCTTTTGTTGTCTCATTCAGTTTATTACCCGTTTTTGGACGGATGGCAACATAAACTTTACCGTAAATTGGTGGATTGAGTTTCTCACCACCGTATGCGGTCACGGCAGCTGCTTGAGGATAGATTTCTGAGACAATATGCTCATAGTCCGTCTCAGTCACTGCTCTGTTCTGAGTAGCGAATGCTCTAGGTGCTCTAAATTTAATTGATAGCGCACTTTCGCGTGCTTCACCATCTGCTGCTGCCTCTCTAGTGACGACTGCGATGTTTGCAGGTCCAATTGCACGTTGGTCACTATCTCTAATAGTGCCAATGAAGGCAAAGTCCTTACAACCGTTTGCTTCTTCGCCAAAAGTGGTCACATAGGACAGTCTGATGAATTCGCCATCAATCAATTTACGTCCAAGGACGCCATCACCGAAGACTAGACGGTATCTAAGGTCATCAGACTCCTCAAGGAAGTAAACACGAGAAGTATCGTTAAGCGTAGTTACGTTTGCAGCAAGGTTGTATGTGTCAATCTCTTGCGACTGTGCATTAGGTGAGATATCAACATAAACCAAGGCGGTGTCTACATCTTCCGTGGGGATGATATAGTCTTGTCTCTTTGTATAGTCAACTGTATAATTAAATTTAAGTAAATTGCCCTGATAAACGAGCACAGGGTCAAACACTGCGATACCAGTTGCGGGATTTACCGTAGTTTGCAACTCTCTGGTTACACAGAAGGTGTAAGTATCATTAAAGTTACGGGCAACAAACACATCTCCTGCAGCAAGTGTGCAGAATTCTGGATATGTGGTGCCATTCAGTGAAAGTTGTGTCTGCACACGGATAGTTACACACGCTCTAGGTGCTTTAATTGACCTAGGAGTGTAATTTAACTGCTTCGCAATGCGGACAATGTTATCTCTGACCGTAGCACTCTCAAGAAATGCTTCATTCAGCGCCATGTTAGCGTTGAATGCCGTATAATATGTGTTATAAGCGAGGGTATCAATAAGATACGCCGCAGCACTACCTTCAAAGTCGTAATCTGTAAACTCGTTACGCGTTCTGAGGTAGGATTTGATAGACTCTTTAATCTCAAAGAAGTCTAGCGATGTTAGTTGTGATGGGATAGCAGCCATTTCAGGTCTTCTCTAAGAGGAATGTTACTTCTTGGGTTATGTTTTCTCCAGTAATCAAGTATTCAAGCTCAACTTGAATTTCATTTAGATCACTGTTGTCTTCAACCCGCACATCCTGTACAGTAATCCGTGGCTCGAGACGCTCAAGGCAATCTTCAATTTCAGTCCTAATAGCGTCTTTTGAGAATGGATCCCATGGCTCAAAAAGAAGACCTTTCACCCGACTTCCAATGCTCGGCTGAAAAGGTCTTTCACCTAATATAGTCAATAATAAATTTCTTACAGATTGATTGATTGCTCTCTCGTTCTTGACAGCACCAAAGTCGTCGGTAGAAGGATTTGAATTAAAGGAAATTGCTAAGTCCTTAAACCCTCTACTGACGTACTTGTCTGATCTGAATCTGTAAGCAGGCATTTAACCCTCTTTTTTCTTTGGTCTCTCAGGTGGTTGAATGTTACGACTCACCTTATGAAGATATTTATCACTTCGTGGGTCGGTTATTAGACGCATACCCGATTTGATAAAGTCTTCGCTCTGGTCAGGTACTGGACTGTTGGCCATGATGATTCCTCCACATGGTAATTTTATTTATGGACATTCCCAATGGTTATTAGGACGCTCCCACCAGAAGTGTAAATCTTCTTTGGTATTGTCATAATAATGGGAAACGAAGTCAGACTTAAATCTGCTTCCTGTATTCTCACAAAGAGCAACAGTATAGTAAGGTGTGTGATCACCAACTACTTGATACTCTTTCATGATATTTGTGATCCAAGTGTAGTTGCCACCTCTAATGACACCTGCTTCGATCAACACAAAGTTGTCCCAGTCTAGAGTCCATGACAAAAAGTCTATGGTGAATCTCTTAGCATATGCTTCAGTAGATTCATCTGGGAATGGAACATTCACTGCTTCAATGTGATAAATCTCACCATCCTTACTTAGTGCATGACTCAAATGTTGAGTCACAATACTGGAATAATCTGGTGAGACACATAAGAAACAAGTGTTACTCGGATGAATGTCTGGATCCTCCATTTGGATCCGATAGATCATTTCCTGAATCAGTGCCATCTCCTTGTCTTGGGAAATGAAATTGAGTTTCCTCTTCATGATTATATGTTGCTGGATGGAAATTACAATACTCGTTAAAGGTAATCTTCATCTCTTTGTAAGAGAGTCCGCAGTGATTTGCTGCTTTTGGAAGATTCCACTTAGCAGACCAAAGCATCTCCATAGACTCTCTGGTCTCAGATCTCATCGACCTTGACCACGATACCGCTTACCTTTACTGTTACGAGATGTTGCAGAATATTTAGTATTTTTAGAGGTACCCTGTCGAGTCATTTTTGGTTTACCAGGCACCCTTCCATCTTTAACCAGTCCTGTCGTTGCGCGTGCGGGCATTAGTCCCTTTCAAACTACCTTAGGATGATAGCACAGTTGGATGCCCAAAAGCAACCACTGAGGAGCATGGATATGAGAATCCAGGGAATCCGACACCCAGTGGATCTAGAATCCTTGCAATAGGAATCTTGAATGCAAACACTGTCAACGTAGTTGGGAAGAGCACTCTAGGATGTCCCACTCCACCAGCGTCTTCAATAGTCAGTGTGCTGCATGGGATAGGTGTAGGAATAGGACACACACCCTTACCGCAAGGGCAGATGTAAATCACAATATTTGTACACAAAGCAATGTGTGGAGTGAATGTATCGCCACCAATCATGATGGGAATAAACTGCACAAGAACCGTTGCTCGTATTGGGTTAACCGCTGTAAGTGGAATTAGAGGTGTGGGTGGCCACCAGCATGTAAAATTCTTAATAACGATGCTGTAGGGCACTGGAGGGGTGCCACACGCTTGTACTGAGTGGACAGTGGATGGTAGACAAAGACCATGCCCTGAGCAGGGTAGACCATTCAGTGATGCAACTGGTTTTAGAAATCCGTATGCCATTAAAATTCTTGGTTAATATCTTTACCTGCAGTATCAGGTCTAGCAACATCACATTCAGTGAAGTATGGGTTGCCAAAGTTATTTAATGCGTTACTCAGTGCCTGGATACCGCCAGTCAACCAATTCCTTACACGCATTGTTCCGCTGTAAGATCCCATCTTGAATACCTTGTCGCCATCTGAGTTGGTATACATTCTTGATGGGTCAATAGCAATAGACGCATCATTAACATTCTCCA
>Ga0181398_1000582_pt1 | contig 10942 bp, 8 predicted proteins | sample 21SPOviralmetaG_FD_130127 | JGI IMG/M metagenome (GOLD analysis project Ga0181398, IMG submission 130127) | Marine viral communities from the oligotrophic San Pedro Time Series (SPOT) site, San Pedro Channel, CA, USA - 21 SPOT_SRF_2011-04-29 | ecosystem: Environmental > Aquatic > Marine > Strait...
AAAACTAATTTAAATAATGAGTGGAGTAATATAGTTTCTGATGGTTTAATTCTTGAAGAAAATGATACTTTTGCTCTTTCTGCTTGCTATCTTAATTCAAATGGAGTTCAAGAAGAAAATACTATTTTTTTATCAGGAAAGGAAATAGGAACTAAAGAATATAAAAATAAATATAATGAAGAAAATAAATTATTTGATAAAACATATTCTTATAAACAAAATGACAATAAAATGACTATGAGAAATCAATACTTCAAATTGGAAGACGGAAATTATATGCTCAATAATCCATTTAGTTGGTTTGATGGTGGTATTTATAAAGATAGTAATGATATTGGCAGTCAAGTAATTGATCCCGATGCTGATGGTGATAGTGTTTTGACACCTATACAAACTACTTCTTTTTTTGAAGATGATCCTAGTATATTAAAATATGATGATATAGATAAAAAATATTTAAGAACTTATAAAAATAGACGACTTACAATATTTGTAAGAGATGAAAGTGTTAATACTGATTCAAATAGATTTCAAGATTATGTATATTATCCTTATGAAAATGAATTTACATTTACATTACCTACAGGATATGTTAGTAAAGGTAAAATATCTACTTTAATGACTGCTCAAATGAATAATATAACAGGAACATTTAGATCAGAAGCAAAACCCGTTTCTAAAAATATAGTTCAAAATGATTTTAATAGTCCAGCTTTAGGTGCTGACTTTCTAGATTTAGAAAATGGTTTTGAAACTTTAAATACATCATTAATAAAAACTACAGATTTTTTAAGAAGTTTACCATGTGGAACAGAACAGACAATGTGCAGGCAAGCATATGGAACATTTAAATTAAATACTAGTAGAGTATTATATCAAGAAAATTTTAAAACTATTGGAGTGTTGTATTATAATACGTTTTTAGCAATTCGTCAATTTTTATATTCTCCAAAAAATAATTTAGGAACATGGAATGGAAGATGGGGGCAAAGTGTTGATATGAGTGGTCAAGTTTTTGATATTACATTAAATGAAGATTTAGCAGTTCAACCAGCACCTAATCAATTACAAGAAATATCTTTAATATTTAATGAAGATCATGCTTTACAATTGTATAATGTATTTTTAGCACAGTTAAAAGATTATGATGTATTAACAGATGCTGAATTAAATCCAATCAATGAAAGATTTATTCATATACAAGCGACAGAAGATTTGGCCTATACTGGATTTGGCACAGACTTACAATTTAATTATTTATGTCATAATATAAAAATTCATATAGATCCAAATTATTGGGGTGATGCTACAGCAGACGGTTTAACTGCTCCTAAATATGGATTTTTATGGAGAGGTTCAGAAATTGCTGTTGGAAGTGGTATATATACAAGTAAATTAAGAATGACTTTACCAAATGCCAATACAATTAAATACCCAATTACATCTAATGTTCGAAAAATTGGTTTCTCAAGATCAGCCACGAGTTGGGGCAATCAAAATTGTGTATTTTATAACGGAATAAATACTGCTGTTTCACTTACTCAAGGAGTTGATTATAGTATTACTTTTGGAGGGTCTACATTTTTCACAGCACCTTGTATTAAATCCTTTTATATTGGTAGTCAACCAGTTTTTAATTATAATCAAGAAGTTAATAGATTTGAATTTAAAGATTTACATTTAAAAAAAAAATTAGGTAATGGTTTACAAACTGGTCAAGCAGATTTTCCTCTTAATGAAGATGCGGGAGATCCTATATATAAATTTAATCAATATTTAACTGAAACTTATAACCCACAAATTCCAGTTGCTACAACTTTAAAAGATGCAAATTTTAGAACTTATTTTGTATTAGAACCATGGACTATATTTGACGGTTATGGTGGAACCTTTTTTGATTTTGGTTTAGAAGAAAGTTATTTTGAAAATTCTTTATGGTTTTTATTAGGATTTGAAAGAGAATTATTATTTCCTGATTTAACAAAATCAAAACGACAAATTCAAAATAATTTTAATAATAATTCATATCCATTTACAACTAACGCTAATATTGAAAGCTTAGATATTACTCAATATTTTAATAATCCTGATAGTTATCCAACCTTTACAAATCAACAAGGCATAATTCAATACGCTCCTAATTCTAATAATAATAAATTAACTAATCAAAAAAAAAATTTAGTAGAAACTATTATATCTCAAGTATCATCAACTATAATTTCTAAAAATATATCTATTAATAATAATCAAGGAATTTTCAAAGTTAAAAGTGATGTAATAGGAAATACAAATTTTTTGGATGGCACTATAAAAAATATTTTTGGAATTATAGACAAGTCATATTTAATTAATGATTATATTTATAGTAGAAATGAAGATATGATTTTTACAATTAATAAAAAAACTATTATAAATAAAATTAATATTGAAATAGTAAATGCTGATGACACGCCCGCACTATTAGATCCTAATAGTATAGTAATTTTTAAAGTTACTAAAAATTAAATTAATATTTTTTTATTTAAAATATTAAATTATTTATTGCGTTAAATATCTTTGAAACATGGCACCTCGTTCTGTGTCTATATTTATAACTTCTCTTACCATTAAAAATACTTTTAAAATTTGTGTTGGATGAGCATTAACACCACTTTCAAATCTTGTAATAGATAAAATAATTCCATCATTATTTACCATTCTATTAATTGGAATATATATAGCAGATTTTGACTTGCCTAATGAATTGGCCAAATGTTTAGTTTCAAAATTTGAACCATCAATATAGGCACTGCCATCATCTAAAAATAAATCCCTAAGAATTTGAGGATCTGTAAAATAATCAAATTTAGTAATTTCAGAAAATTGATGAGCCATATTTTTAACATTAACTGGATACAAATTTTCTCCATTAATTAATACATTATATTCATTATATGCTCCTTCTGTAATTGGAGCATTCATTCCATATTTACCATATATTTTATTATTTGGATTATATCCTCCTGCGGTGGCATTATCAACCCAAAAAGCAACTAATCCAGTTACGAATTTACCTTTGCCTCCAATTTCATATTGCCCACCACCAAAATTAAAATTTGCATCTTGTGTAAATAATCTAGACCAAACAAAACATGCTTCATTTTGAATAGTAATATTTTTATTTCTAGTAGCATAATCTTCCATAACATCTTCATTAAATAAAATAGTATCTACTAATAATTTAGTTTCAGTTGGATCAACTTGTATAATTGCCGTTTCCGCACTGCCTCGGCCTTGGAAGTAATTTGATTCCTGATTAAAGTATAATTCTAAACTAATTTCTTCCTTCATGAGGTACATTGGTAGCATTTCGCGGATCCACGGTATTAGATCTGTTAATTTAATTTGAAACTCTATACCGTCTGATAATCTTAAGAAATCATTGGCATAGTGAGAATCATTTGCATCATCGTGTTCAAATTCTGATTTAATCATTAAAACATTTTGAGTATTGCCAGTTCCTACAGTGTCCATATTTTCATATACTGAATCATAAATTCCATTCTCACAACCTTTTACATAATAATTTCTATTAGAATTTGAAAATAATTGTTTAAAGCTTTGATAATAATTTTCTTGATTAGATGAAAAAATAGTTTTATTATTACTTTTTAAATCAACACGATCAATGAGTGAAAACGCTCCTATATTTGCTGGCAGTAGATTTGTATTAGTGCCTGTGTCCGTCATTCCTGCGGGTGTTTTGAGTTGTAATTTTAAAGTTGTGTTAGGTGATAAAAATGCAGTATTAGGAATTATGAATCTACAAAAAGAACTCGTTGAAAATACGCTATCAATTGTATTACTTTCAATATACATTTCAGAACTAAATAAATCACAATTTAATTGTAATTGACTTGGAACAATTGGATTACGGCACAAATTAGAATCTTTACGTGTTTCCATTTATATATATATAACTAAATATATTTTTTTTATTTATTTAAATTTCGATACTAACATTTCCATTACCATTAAAATTTAATGTATTAATATTTTTAAAGAAACAGAATGCTGAGTATGGTTGAGGATTAATACTGGTTTTGTCTATAATTAATGTAAATTGATCCCGTGAAAAGTTAACCCCGTTCGCAAATGTGCTGTATGGAACACCTATGCCGTAATTAAAATTAGAATCTATTGGTAGTAATCTAAAATTAGGAGGTGTATTAGTTTGAGATCTATAACATTCAGAAGTTGTATTAATAGAATTAACAAAAACAGCCTTAAAATTTCTAGCCAATTGAGTGCTTAATTGATGATTAGAATTATTATAAGTTTCGAGATCAAATAAATAGGGTGTCTTTTGGCCACCCTTTAGCACCTGAATTTTGACTACATTATCTATTAAATCATCATTGTCTTTGAATGGACTAACATCTAAACCATCATAATTATAATTATTATTATGAGATGAAGGAAGGAAATTAGCAAACATAGAAACAACTCGACTTAATCCTGTATTTAAATTTATACTATTATGATTATTATTAACTTCTCTAGTAAAAGTTTGAATACTATTATACTGCATAGACTTCATTCTTAATTCTTCGGGTGTGCTAAGTCTAGTATTAAAAGTTAAATTTAAATCTAATAATTCATATTCACATCCATTTGCTTGCGCTCTTGATGCTGGAGTTAATCCGAAGAAGACGTTAGAATTTTGGGCGACATTTAAATTAATAGAGATACCTCCACTTTGATCCATACCTAGAGGGATATCTCCTGATAACAGACCACACGGCAACTCTAAAGAAAAAGGTTTTTCTGACATTGTATTTAATAAAGATTTAGTTGAGACATAAACATTAGGAGAAGTTAAATTTTCAATTGTGCTACTGTTCATCTGTTTTTGCTGGCCTAATGTGGATTTGAAGGCACTGGCTAGGTATCTATTATAATTATCTATAGTTTCTATATCGGATCCATTTCTTCCATTTATTTGAAGTTGAGATAGCACCGAATATATGCCTATATTATTTAGCAATACACCTACGTCTCCAATCGCCCCACCATTTTTTGAAAATTTAATTTTTCCATTTAATCTTACAGAAGTTCCAATTAAAGTTTGATTTTGTATAGACCCTATATTAAATTGAATTAATGGTGAGCCATTGGATGGAGATACCGATGCCGAAGCGTTGCTAGGTTCTAAGTAATTATTGAACGTCATTATATTTATATATATTATTATATTATATTTTAATTTAATAATATTTATTTTATTTATTTTTTTATACTACTACAGAAATTCCTGAATTATTAATAACTATTCTACGAATATGCGCACAAAAAATTTGATATAATTTATTTGTTTGTCCTGCTATCCCACTAAAGTCTATATTAATTTGAGTATCTTTGCCAATAGTATTATAAAACCCGCTTGATGTTGAAAAAGATCTACCTATAATCATATTATTTTTGAAATTAATCATCGAGTTAGGTGCTATGTTTGCTTGAACTAAGGCTTTACTTAATTCATGTAATCCAACTTGAGGAAAACTTTTTTTAGTTGTATTTTTTAATAACGAAACAACTCTCTGAGGATGAAGTCTGTTTTCGTATGATAATTGATAAGAATTAACTTTATTAACACCTGAGAAATGATTATATCCAACATCTGGATCTAAAAAGTCAATTAAATTTTCATATTGTGAACTATTCATTATTGTTCCAACTAAAAGCAAACTTCTAGCACGATTATTTTGTAAAGGTAAATTCATCGTGCTATTTACCTCAGTCGCTAGAACATTTCTAGTATAATTACTAAAGCTATTAAATTCATAATTGATTTGCCCAGCACTCCTTAATGCTTCGGTCATTTGATCAAGATATTCTTTTTGCACCTCAATTCTTTTTATGACATATTCTAAATTTGTAATATCATATCTTAAATTTAAAGTTTGTAATCCGTCATTTTGTAAATTATTACTAAATAACATTGGATCTATTGTAACGTCATTAGTTGGAGTGTATGGGGCTTCTAATTCATAATAAATAAAATTATCACCACCAGCAATAGATGACCCCATGCCAATTGATTTAATTTGTCCAATTATTTCATCGGTACCATTATCCATAGTTGTTTTTAAAAATTCACCAACCTTAAAAGCATTGTGTTCAATTTGAGTCATATTCATTTCAGTATTAGAAATATATATTCTATCATATGAATTACCACCACCTCCACCGACTGGGAGACCATCGCCCACTGCTCCTACTACTGGAGGCACTGCCGTAGTTCTTCCAAATGAAATTTTAGGATTATAATTAGGATCTTCAAAAGCAATTCTAGAGGCTCTAATACATTTATAACCTTCTTCAAGTTCAATTTCAATTCGGACACCAATTAAAGCATTTGGACAAACTTTATCAGCATTCCCAAGAATTCCAGAGGCATTCAAGGGAAGGCAAATATCTACATCTTTTTGTGCTGTTGTTCCGTCTGATTTAGTTTCAAAATATGGATTAGTAGCAGTATTACCAGCAGAACTTTTATTTATATATCTAGTTGTTTTGTCGTTTACTCTTGTTCTAAAATCATGTAAAACAACTCCTTCAGTAATTGATCTTAAATTTTCACGATCTTCACTTAAATCATATTGATTCATTAATAATTTTAGACAATTATAGTTATTTATCTCCTCCAGAATTACGCCCTGACTATTCCTAATTCTGAGCGACTTTATAATAGAATTTGCGCCTAATTCTGGTATGAGTTGACAAAATGAACTTGTGGCAACATTTCCAGCAACAGCAGTTGTAGCAACCATTTCTAGTTTAATTCTAAATCTTAAATAAGAATCAGCACCTAAAAAGAATGGCACGTTTTTTGGAATGTCAATTAAAATGTGATTGTGATTATCAGATGAGAAGGACTTACCATTGTTTGCTGGAATAGTTATTTCGTCATGATTAATCGGCACAACTGAACGATGAGACCAGTATGATTTATTCATTATTTATATATATACTAAATATATATTTTTTTTTAATTAAGAAATTGCTTTATTTAAAATATTATTATTTAAAATATTTATTCTTCCTACTTGTTTCAAATCAGGAATATTTTTAGGAACTGCTGGGGTAATTGTTTTATTATTTCTTATACTACTTGAAATTTGGCTATCAGTTTTTTCACGATCACCCATGAAATTCATGATATCACTGCCCAGTTCAAGACCCACTCCCAAAGGCATAAGCATTGGATCTACTAGTCCCGCTGTTTCAACTACTGAGGCACCTACAGATGCCAAATTGCCAGCACGTTGAAAGAAATTATCGCCTGCTAATTCTAATTTGCCATCCTTTACACTCTTCTGAATATCTTCCCCTGCACTTATTATTCCCAATCCAATATCCACGGCACTGCCCACTTTTGCTTTTGCTCCTAATTTTTCACCTTTTTTAATTGTTGATAATGCAGTTTCTAAAGTTGATTTATCTAGAACTGACGCAATGACATCCTTACCTTCTAATATTTCACCTTGTAATTTTGTATCACTTGTAATGTTATTCATATATATATATAATTATATTTATATATTAATAAATTTGTTTATCAAAACAACTATAAAGTTCAGGAGGATTTTTTGCTAGTTTGGCATATAAAAACTTGAAACGCTCATCTTGTGTTGCTTCATAATATTTTTTTTTCATCTCTTCTAATCCTCCATATATATCTCCGTATGTATCAAAAATTTGATTTAATTCTTTTATATTAGGATATGGAGACATAACAATTAAATGACTAAATTGAGCACGAACTTTACTATCAATACCCGTCCATTTCTGGCAACTAAAAATAATATTTAAAGAATAATGTCTATAGCGAGAAGGAAGAGAATTTAAAATACTATTTTTTTTTGCCATATTTAAACAATCATCTATTAAAATTAATATTTTTTTACGTTCTTCTTTAGGTGTTTCTTTTTGATTATCCATTATTTTTTTTAATATATTATCATTATATTCATCATAACATTTACAATATTTTAATAAAAATCTACTACTATCATCTAAAAATATAGTTGGAGAAATTACCACTATACCGCCATCAAAATAATCAAGAGCACCATGAGGAGGGAAGTATTCTTTTTTAAATACAATATTACTTATTAATGTCGATTTACCACATGCAGGAGGAGCAAATATACCAGCACAAAACGGTGGATTTAAAATTAAATTTTCATCTTCATTTTTATTTTTAGAAGGTGTAATTGGTGAGATTTTATATTTACTCATCACTAAAGATTTAATATATATATATATTTAAAATAAATTATTTGTATAAGGGTTAAATGATTTCTCTATAATATTTTCTACATTTTTTATTTTTGGTTTTACTTCTCTTTTTTTTCTTGGTTTTTTTTGAACTTTTTCTAACTCTTTTTTTAAATTATTTAATTCATTTTCTTTTTTAATTTTATATATTTCTTGTTTTAAAAATTGAATTTCATTTAATTCATTATCATCAAATTCTCTTGAATTATTTGATACACTTAATATTTCTTTATTATATTTTTGATCTAATTTTTTTTTATTCTGTTCTTTTTTTAGTCTAGCCTTTTTTAGGTTTTCAATATTCATTTTTCGTTTTTCATCACTTATAGGCCTACCCCTACCCCTACCGCTTTTTTTGGGTATAGCTTTAATTGGTTCTTCTTCAAAAATTTCTTCAACTTCTTCTTCTTCTTGTTCAACTGCTTCTTCTGCTTCATCTTCTTCTGAATTTGAAATTTCATTAAATTCTATATTAGGCAACATTAATTTATATATAATAGAAATCTAAATTATTTTTTATTTTTTTTAGATTTTGTATAACCAAATATTTCTTTAGTATTAGGCTTATTATTTTTTTTATTATTTAAAATTTTTACTTCTTTTTCTAATCCATTTTTTTTTTTATGAGATTCAATACAACCGCATTGACATTCGTGAGGCATAACTAAAATAATTTTATATATATATATATATATATTTAATTAATGTCATTAATAATTGCACAGCAAGATGTCTCAAATTTATCGCATAGTCCTGCTTCATTTGATAATATAATTCATAACGCATTTACTATTAAAAAAGGTTCTAAGATTGGATTAAAAAGTGCTGAACTTAATATAACTCCTGTAATAAATATAGTTAGAGATAGAAATGACAAATTTAGTGTGTTGTTAGGTAATGAAACACCAACTACAGCAAATGATTTAAAATTTGCCGATAATAATGAAAAAGTTCCTACAAGTAAATTAAGATTGTCATCACAATTATTATATTTAATTCAATTAGATGAAGGTAGTTATACTAGAGAAGATTTTATAAGTGAAATAGAAAATAAAATTAATTTATATTTTAATCATCAATCATTTAAAAATAAAATTCAAATTACTCAAAGCATTAATGCAAGTGGAGAAAGTAATAGTTTAATATTTTCTTATCCTAGTCAAAATTTATTGCCAGCATCTACAAATCCAGTATTGGCAACTAATCCTGTATATATTTATAATGATGCTGAAGGGGCTTTTAATTATGGATCATCAGAATTTTCAGGTCTTACTAATGGAAAGTGGGTAGGACTAGAAACAGAAAAACCAATTCATCCAGCCGGTGGAGAATTCAATGTAACACTGCCCGCGACCTCAGCAAATACAGAATTTATAATAGGATTAAAAAGAAATACTAACGAAGGTAAAAATGATGAATATGGATTATTTGATATTGATGAAGATACTTTTCCAGTTGATGATTTAGTTGATGATGATAACGAAGATATTTATTTTGACTATATGATTTATTTTGATGGAACTAATGTAAGATTATATAATTTAATAGCAGATGATTCTAGAACAACATATGAATATAAAGAAGTTGAATATTGGAATACAGCAGTTTATGGAGGATCATCTTCAGAAGTTGCAATTTTAGATAAAGGCAAAATTGGAACTAATCAATTTACTTTTAGAGTTGTAAATGAAAATATTGAAGTTGGTTTTGATGGCAATGTTATTTCATCAGAACAATTAAAATGCTCTAATAATAATACTTCATCTTTATATGGTAAATTATATATAAAACCAAGTGATGTAACCAAAGATGATTTTAGTATTGACAAAAGTCATTTTAATTTAGATTGGATTAAAACTAAAATAAATAAAGTTGGTAATGATTTTAATATTATTCAAGATGGTTTTGATTATTGGACAAATCAATTAACTGCTTTTTTTAATAATAATAATGATTATATTCATTATAAATCTCGAGAAGTATATGTTGAGGCTGACTATTGGGCTGGACGTTATCAAGGTAATGTTAATCAACAAATTCAAACTTTAGTAAATAGTACAGACGAACTGCCATGTGGTCTATGGATAAAAGCACCTACAAGGAATGGCACTATAGATGCAGGTGGAACTTATTTAAAATATAATCAAAATCAAACGCCATTCTTTTTATTTTATGCTGGTAGACAAGGTATTAATTTTTCTAATCTACAAGTCGAAAGCAGAGTTGATTTAAATTTTACTAATGTAATATTAAGTGCTTTAGGTTTTGATAATTATAGAAACCTTTCAAATGATAGTATAGATTGGATTATTCAACTAGAAAAAATAAATGCTTTAAGAAATATATATGTAAGATTAAATAACTTTGGAAATAATGTATCAGTTAATGGCGGTGCTAAAATGGTTTCAAAAATTATTAGTGAAATAGATATAAGTAATACTACAGGCGTTACATATTATTCTCCAAATAATATTATATATATAGATTTACAAAATACGACTGATTTTAATATTAATAGTATTAATATTGATATCGTTGATGAAAAAGAACGTTTGATTTCATACCTCGAAAATGGAACTTCCATAATTTTACATCTAATACAATAATATATATGGATATT
>Ga0181398_1000583_pt1 | contig 10931 bp, 15 predicted proteins | sample 21SPOviralmetaG_FD_130127 | JGI IMG/M metagenome (GOLD analysis project Ga0181398, IMG submission 130127) | Marine viral communities from the oligotrophic San Pedro Time Series (SPOT) site, San Pedro Channel, CA, USA - 21 SPOT_SRF_2011-04-29 | ecosystem: Environmental > Aquatic > Marine > Strait...
CCATGCGATTATTGGAGCAGGTGCTGGTCCTTTAATTTTTCCCAAGGCTTCAACAGTTACAAGAGCATAACGACTTAAATCCACATTATCAGGCTGACCTGCTTTTTCTTTCATTACTATAGTATGACCAGTACTACCTGCTCCTGCTTCATATTTAAATACTTCATTTTTAAAATCAGGAGTCATATTAATCTCTTTTCCAGTATCATATAATTCAGGTCTTTTAAGACCAATAATATTAAAATTATTATACCATGTTGAAAGTTGATCTCCTATTAACAGATCATATTGATCTTCTCCAAATAATAATTGCGTCATACAATTAAAAGTTTTATAAGTAGAACTTTCCACTGTTTTACTAACAACTTTATCAGGGCCAGCATTAAGGTGGCCACCTAGATTAGGGTTTTCAGTAAATATTAATTCATTAGTTTCCGTTATTTTCCTTAATTGTCTGGTTAAATCATCTGCTATAAATTGGGCTGAATTAAATCCAGTAGGAACAGATAATTTTACTTTATTTTTATATTTAACATAATTTTTATATTCAGGAGCGATTGTATAAGTAATAGGATCATCTCCAAAGTCAAGGGGTTCAGCTGGATTAGTCCCTAATTTTCTCGTTGAAGCATATAATGTAAAATTAGAATTATCATTAACAACTTTGTCTTTTTCAGATACACATTCTTTAAAATAATCTCCTTTAATTACAAATAATGAATTAGGTATAGGATAAATATATCCAGTTGCTGAACTATCAGTTGTTGTAAAAGCATATTTTGTAGCGTGATGACTGGAAGTACCTATAGCTGTTCCTGTATCTTCTAAACTCATAAACCTTCTGGGTAATGTTACATATCCTGTTCCGTTCATACTTTTATAAAAACTAATTAGCATATTTACTTCATTATCTCTTAATTCAATAGTTTCGTCTTTTTCAGTTATATCACTTGATATAGGAGTATTTCTTTTTGCCTGTCTTACTATTTTTTCTTCTATATAATTAAAGTCTCTAAATTTACCTAATGATTGTCCTTTGATTTCAATTGTTTTCGCATTACCTGCTCCACGCTCTGATATAAAAGCATTATATAAAGATACTTTATCTCCTGCTTCTAGATCATATATAGCAGATAAAGTATTAGTCCATGAAGCTGGGTTATCGTCATTGGCTGACAATGCTTCTTGACTTCTTAATCTATTGCATTCTACAAGTTCTGTTTGAATATATCCAGACATTTATATATATATAATATTTATTTTTATTTTTGATTTAAATATATTATCTATATTATAATTATAAAATATGGCTTATAAGAAAAAAGATATCCCTGAAGGAACTCCACCGCCTGCTGAAGGTGTTCCACCTAAAAAAGAAAAGAAAGCAATGAAAGCGAAATCTGCTCGTGGGCCGATGACGGATCAACAGAAAAAACAATTAAAGTCTCACATGGATAAATTAGATATGTCTCCAAGTGAAAAGAAATCTCATAGAATGAAAATGATGGCTCGTATGCGTAACGGAAAATCTGTGAAAGCTGCTCATAAGGAAATTATGGCTTAATATATATATTTAATACTAAACATTAACATTAAGAAATATATGGATATATCTTTGTAATAAATAAGTGTTTTGAATTCTTTTATTTTATTATTTAATTTTTGATTATCTAAAATTAAATCATTCATATTATCATTTTCTACTCGTAAGGCTTCTACCATTGTTGAAAGGTCTTTTATGATTCCATGAAATATTTTCGTATTTGCATTATCTACTTTCATTTTTATAAATAATTATAGATAAATAATTTTAAGTAATTAAGCGATTGCTTGTATATAAGCAATTTACTCATATATAAGTAATAATAATCTATTATAATGTCCGTTTTATTGTCTTTTATTGTAATTTAATGTAATATTATGTCCAAAAGCACTTAAACAAAAACTAATTTTAAAATTAGTTTTTAAATACTCTATTTTAGACACTTAAAGAGATTACAAATGATATAAATTGCTTATATATGAGTAATTATTAGACATTATATTAGATTAACATAGATTATTTATGTAAAAAGACTAAATCATTTCACTAAAAAGAAAACACCTATAAATTTGATTTTGATTTAAAGGGTTGTTTATATATATAAGTATAGAAACTAATAAATCAAAACAAAGAAATAAAATATAAGATATATATATAAATGGCTAATTTCAAAGACAGCAGTAATTTTAAAGTTCATAATGATTATTACACTCCTGAATATGCTTGGACGAATATATCTCATTTAATTCCAAAAGATAAAGTTATATGGGAAGCTTGTTGTCTAAATAGTCATAAATCTAAATCTCCTGATTATTTAAGTAAAATATGCAAAGAAGTCGTTTATGATTTTAATATGAATATGTTAGAAACACAACCAGAAAACTATGATATGATTATTACTAATCCACCATTTGAAACAAATATTAAAAAAGATATCCTTAAAAAACTTGTTGAATTAGATAAACCTTTTATAATTATTATGAATAGTCTCAATATCTATTCTAAATATATGAGAGATATTTTTAAAGATAAGTTCAAGGATTTACAGGTTATTACTCCTGACGGAAAAATACATTTTGAAAAACTATTAGATAACGGAGAAACAGAATATAAACCAAATACAAGCTTCTATTGTATTTATCTCTGCTATAAAATGAATTTAAATAATGAAGATCTATGGCTTTAATTTATGTAAAATTTGATTTTGGTTTAAAGGTTTGTTTAGATATAAGTGTATAGAAACTAATAAATGGAACCTGTATGTTTTGATATCATGGAAATGATTGGAAAACAATATACCATCATTAAAGAAACAAATAAAAATAAAAAACTATATGGAGAGATGATAAAACATCTTAATTATTATTTTAAAGAAAGAGAAGAGTATGAAGAAAAATACGAAACTTTTACACCCCGTCCAATATATATTAGATACGGCGATAAAAGAATAGATACACAATTTTTAGAATATGAAGATTTATGGTGTAGTAATCATTATGAAATAATCGCTAATAAACATGGCGGACAAGAAGAATATGATAAATGGTGCGATGCTTGTTTCTAATAGATATTTAAACAATAATATATATTATATATATATAGAAATGAAACGCCCTTATGTGATTACTCTTCATTATAAAAATAACTTAATATCAAAGTTTAATTTGAAATATCCTGAACAAGCCTTTGAATATGCAAATGATAATCTTATAACTGTCATGAGAGACGAAAAGATTCCTATAAAAGAAATAAAAAGAATGTTTTTATTATTTGTTGAACAATTTTATACAATGAGAGTTAATAAAGTTAAATGTAAATCTTCTGATCATAATTTATTTATGGCTGCTTTTCTAGCTTTAATGAAAATGAATATTATACAAGACAATAATGAAAATGGTTTTATTATCACTAAACGAAAACTAAAAAATAAAAAATTAAAATTTATTAATTAAATTATGATATAAATTATTTAACCTTTTAAAAACTTCAGGATCTCCCCCTTTGTCTGGATGATTAATTTTACATAATTTATAATATTCTTTTTTTAAATCCTGTAATGTATGGCTATCCCTTAAATTACAGAATTCTACTTTATCCATATCTTTCTCTTCAAAAAAAGAATTTTCACATGGATCAAAATCAGGCTCAAAAAAAAACTTAAATCCCTTCTTTCCACAATTAGAATATTCTTCATAATATGCATTTTCTCGTTCTCTATGACAAGACCAACATTTAACATAATTAGGTTGTCCATGCCTACAATACATTCTGGGAGCATAATATTTTTTAAAATGAATATCTTCTTCTGGATCTTGATAAAAAGTTCTATCTTCCCACCAATTCACCATAAAAATTAGATAAACTAACTTATATTTTATTTCTTCAATTTAAATTTCTTGATTTTAATTTTTATATTAATTTAATTATAATGGTTACTTATAAAGAACAATATAACAAAAAATATAAGTTTAAAAAAGGTACAAGTCATAGTTTAAAAGATATCTCTAAAACTACAGGATATCAATTAAAAGGATTACAAATAATTTATAATAAAGGCATAGGAGCTTATAAAACTAATCCACAATCTGTAAGACCACAAGTAAAATCAAAAGAGCAATGGGCTATGGCTCGCTTGTATGCAGCCATAAATCCAAAATCAAAAGCATATAAAATTGATAAAATTCATTTAGTTAAAAAAAAAAGTAAATAAAAGATATCTTTTATTCAGCTGATTTAGTATAAACCTTGGCTGCGGTTTCTTTACTATGTCCCATGATTTTAGCGTCCTTCTCCATTTCTTCCTTGACATTACTATATTTATCAGATAAATAGATCTTTCTAATCATTGTTGAAGATATACTTTTATTCAATAATCTTTTACTTGTTTTAGAGAGAAGCTGTGAAATAGCATTTCTTGATAAAGGAAAAATATTATCTCCTGTATTATAATCCATTAATTTAAGATATGTTCTTAACATGGGTTTTAAATCAGCTGGAACTGGGATAATATTCTCTCCATATTTCTTACTTGTTTTATAAACATTATAAATAAATTTCATATTATTTCTTTCATTAACTAAATAATTATGTTCTTCTTTATCTTTATCAGATAACTTTTTATAATCTCTCTGTGTAATATATAACATATTTGAAGCATCATTACGAGTAGGTATTCTAATTAACATATTGAATAATATCCATGATCTAATTATTGAGATATCTTTTTGTGTGAAAGTGTTCTTTTTTTTCAATGAATTAACTTGAGATTTCAATTCTGTGAGTAACTTATTTATTTCTTCCATTGAAGCAAAATTAGATTTTTGCTTATCACTTATAACTCCGCTTTTTTGTTCTTCTTCATATTTACTATTTAATGTATCTCTTAATTCAGTATATTCTTTGATTAATTTATCATTATTTTCTTCTTTGTTTAAAGCTAATAATAAAACAATAATTGCATTGTAAGTATTTCTTACACTAGTATAATGAAGACCTTCTAATTTAGATTCTACTTCTTTTGGTTTAGATAAAAAATCATAATTATCTGCTTCAAATAATGTCTTTAATTTTTTCAATTGTCCTTCATATTGTTTAATACTTATCTCTTTTAAATTAGGTCTAGCTTTATGAATAGCATCATGGATTTCTTCTTGTTTAATTTTCATTATTATATATAATATAACATTATTTTTTTTAAATTAATTTTTAGTTTTTTCTAATTGATCTCCTAAACTATCCCAACCTTCTACTTTCTGTCTGGCGAATATTTCTATGCGTGGTATATCACCACATAACTCAACTATTTTATCTCTTGTTATATCTGGTTTTTTACTATGAGCTTCTATGGGTGTTTCTATTACAGAATGTACAGAATGAGAAACTGATTTAGGTTTTCCTTTAACAGCTAATAAACAATATTCAGGATTACTTCTCGTCCATGAACCCATACCCCAGAAATTAGTATCTGTGGATTTTTTATTTTTCTTTATCCAAGTAAAGGCTACTGTTTTATATTCAAAACCCCACGATTTTATTGTATATAATGCTTCTGGTAATAAGGGGGCTGTCGCCCACATAAACATAATACAATCTTTATCTGTTTCAGGTAATTTATAATCATAAATGTCTATCATTCTCATAGCATTATATGGTTGTCCTTTTTTACTTCTTGAAGGTATAGATTGTCCTGTCGCTGTATAATTCCATGGGGGATCAACATAAATAATTTTATAAGCCATATACATTAATTAAGATTTTAATTTTTAGTTTTTTTCTTCTTTTGAATGACAACTTCAAAATCAGTAAATTTAGAGATATATTCATTCTTTACACATACAGTCTTTTTATCACTACGCCATTTTTTTAGATCTACATCATATTTATCACGGATATAAAACTCTTCACTATTTTGAGTTACTTCCCACATATAGCGATTATCATTTAAACTCCATACAACGAAAAACTGCATTTTAGGATTTGTTTCTTTTAATTGTAAATATTTATCATACTTTACTTTATCAAAAATTAATGAATCATATCTTCCAAAGGTTAAGTTTCTTTGCTTATGTTCCACATAAAAATCTTTATTACTAAAATCAAAATTATGAGTATCATGATTAAAAACTAATTCTCCAAATAATGTTTCAAGTGTTGGCTTGACTTTATGTTCATGCTTTTTCCCAAAGGCTATATCATTTCTTATTTTTTGATAATCTACCATTTATATACTTTACATATAAAAAAATATGTATAAAAAAACGCATTAGTTGAAGTTCAGAATAAATTCACCAGTATGGACTTTTATTGTTTTAGTTACATTTTTAGGAATTTTTTTATCATTTAATTGTTTTTGTACTTGTGGAGATATAATAGGAATATAATGATCTTGGAATTGTCTATTTTTATTCATTAGCCTGCAACACCTTCTAACAGAAGGGATATCTCCAAATTGTTTAATATAATCCATATCATCATTTATTTCTTGTATAGTTTGATATTTATATGAGTATTCTATATCATAGCCATTTACACAATAATTAATTATACATTTGCATATTTTCATTATATCTTGCTTTTCCTTGACTGTTAAATATTTTTTAGGATTAGATTTCTTTAAATATTGTCTTAAATCATTATAATTTTTAATTTTATAAACATTATCAGTATTGAATTCTTTTTGTAAAGTTTTATCATCTAATAATTCATAAAATTTATCATGAATATTTCTTTTAATATCTACATGGCTAAAAATAATGGTTAAAGATAATGTATTGATAAGATCAATTAAATCATTTTTACTATGTGTCTTATGAATAATCATTATATTATAGATAATATTTTAATTATGGAATTATTGCTCATATATAAACAATCCACTATTTCAAGTTTTTTATAAAGTATTTTATATATATTTAATATAATATGGTTATAATTGTTTTATGTCCTTTAAAAAGCAATAGAGATAATAGATGGATATTTAATGATAAAACAATTAGAGAGTTAGGTTATTGGAAAGATGATCCAGTATTAATAAATAAACTACCTGAATATAAATTTATGCCTAATTGTAAATTAGAGAATAAGTTAGGTGTAATCGCATGCAATGAAGGGCATATCAATATATTAAAAAAAATTATAGAGAATGATTTAGAAAATGTAGTCGTCTGCGAAGACGATAGCATAATTGATTATGGTAAATTAAATGAATTTTTAAACAGAGATATACCTGATGGTTTTATTTATTTAGGTGGAAAGTTTGATTATCCTAAAATCAAGGATTGGGATAAACAAAGAAGTATAGAAGGTTATATGGTAGGTAAGAGTAAAAATGGATTAAATAAAATTACAAATGATTTTATTATAACAGGAGCATTTGGTTATTTTATAAAAAATAAAGATATCGCACAATATATACTTGATAATTGTAAGGGTAAGACTGGAAAATATATTTCTACTCTAACCGATGTTATGTATGCTCGTATCAAAGGATTACCTAAATATTATTATTATCCATCAGTCATAAATATAGAATATATTCCTTCATTATTAGGGCATAATTGTGATGATAGTTCATGGAACAATTATATCAGGTAGTAATTATTTTAGTACTCATATTGAAGCAAATTGCTTATATTTAAGCAATCCAATATTTCATGATTTTTATAAAGTATTCTATAATTATTTTTTTATTTTTCAAAAGGTTTTCTAATTTATTGATTTTCTAAATTGCTCATATATAAGCAAATTGCTCAAATATAAGCAATATTATTTAAAGATTTATTATCTATATATATGTATAGAAATGGATACTTTATCTAAACAAAAAATTGACATGTATGTCGCTACATTTTCTCAACAAATGGATTTTACTAATAAGAAGCAGCAGTATAATTTTAAAACTAAAATGAATAATTATGCTAAAAAAGAAGAATTCAATTTAACTTATGAATTGTTTAAGTTATGCATTAAACAACAACAACAAATAGAAAAACAACCAGAAGTAATACAAGCTCAAGTTATTCGTGAAAAAACAGAAAAAGAAATATTACTTGAATATCAACAACAAATAGAAGAATTACCTAATAAATATAAAACAGCCACACAAATGGAAGAATTTCATGAAGTTGTTGATAAAATGGAAACTTATTTATGTGATTTAACACCACACGAAGATAATGACGATTTACTTGACGAAATATATGGAGATTTAGATGAAAAAAAAGAAAAAATTATTTATAAAATAGGCGTTCCTATTGACGATTGGACTTATTGGGGGCATGATAAACAAAAAGATCTATTAATTTATTCACCACAATCCTATAATAATTATATAGAAAGTATTGATAATTTTATAAAAAAAAATGAAGGCGTGGCCTATATGAGAATGACACAATTTAAAGATAAAGTTTTAAAAAATAAAGAATTAAATACATTATTGAAAAGTTTTAAAGTTAAAGATTGAATACTGTAATAACACCATTTTCAAGACGAGCAGAACGCATATATTCGCAGTAGTTTCTCATAATATCTACTGCAGTAGTTCGCAAACCACCAGACGCTTTTACATGAAGCTCAATTCCACGCTGTCCTACACGACCGCCAGATAGACGAGTACAAAGGAAAAAGTAAGATCCAGCAGCACCACCGACAACCAACCTACCACTTAAACCATTCCCTTCAAATGTATTCGTTTGTCCTGTTGCTGGTTCAAATGCTTGTCCTTGACCACTATAAGCGTCTCTGCTAATAAATACCATACCTTCGCTTTGCTGTAAGAGTGTATAAAGTCTTGCAGTGTTTTTAATATTGCTACTAAACTCAAACTTATCATTATATCTTAAATTATATTCAAAAGGACCTATTACGCCGTCAGCAGCAGCTACTGGTGCTATTGCTGCTGTATCCATCATAATGCGATTCTCACCATCAGCCGTATCTCCAAACATAGTAATTACTTTACTAACTAGTCTAGAAGCCATACCAATATTACGAACAGTATCATTTTTAATACTATCATTAGTAATACTTGTAGTAATAGCACGATAATCAACAAATGAAAAATCTAATTGTTTATTTTGATTTGCCCATTGTTCCATTTCATCACCAGAACCATAATAGACATAGTCAGCACAGAATTTCAACTCATTTCTATTTATAGCGTGGGCTTGATTAGCTCCAGTAGCTTCTAAACGGACGCATCGCCCCTGAACTGGTGGGTGTAAGGTTAATTCAATAGTTACAGGTTCAGTCATAGTAAATAGCGGAAGCTGATGAACTTTAAGGAAGGGAAAGAGATCACTTAAATCAATAGCAAAAGAAGGAGATTCTTCATTTTTAAGATTTTCCATAATAGCGAAAGGCATGGTCTTGTAGTCGCTATCTTCATAAGTAATTGCCCCAGTTGCTACTGTTCTAGTTGGATCACGCCCTACAGATAATGATATACCTGTTGCTTTCTGTCCCAGAGAGCCACCATTACCATTATTAATCATGAAATTTAAAGATCTACCAGTTGTATAAAGTTCTCTCATTTTCATATTTTCATTGCTTATTTTAGTTGAATGAAATGCATGAAGCTTATCCCAATCACTAATTTCATTTAATACTTTATTACCAATCTTTAATACTGCTTTTTTAATTAATTTACCAACACCAACATTTACAGGGTATATTTGTCTTCCTGCTGCACTACTTGTATTTAACTGAAAAAATATCTTTGAATGCGAATGAAGGAAACCTTTATTCTGAAGCTGGAAACGAACAAATCCATCAACAGTAGAAGAAGAACCATCACTAAAAACAACTGGCTCAAGCAGATCTGTTTCTACTTCTTGTAGATAATTAACAGGAACAGAACCTAATCGCATGAAATTAGGAACACTTGGAGCATATTTTTGAACCACTTGAGAAGGTTGGCTTGCAACATTATCAGGAGCGTCAGCAGGTTTAGTACTCATATTTATATTACTTATTATATTTAATTTCAGTATGATTAATTATTAAAAATATTATGTATAGAAATATATAATGACTAAAATATTTGTAATAAATTTAAAAGAAAGTATAGACAGGTGGGAAAAATATAAAAATAAAGATATCTTTAAAAGGTGGAATGCAACCAGTATAGACGATATAATTGACGATTATGATCTACAAGAAAAATTAATTAGTTATTGGAATGTAAGATATACTAAATTTCATTTTTCAAAATGTGCCTGTTTATCTTCTCATTTAAAATTATGGAAATATATTATTGATAATAAAATTAATGATGTCTTAATATTAGAAGACGACGCAGTAGGCGAATGGAATCATGATACTTCTTATTTTAGAGATGACGGAATAACTTATTTAGGTGGTTTTTTATTAGATAGTAAAAATATTAAGAAAAAAATAAAACCTATATTTGAAAAAGGATATCATAAATTAGATGAAAAAAAATATAGAATGCTACAAGCTATGGCTTATTATATTCCTACATGGGAAATAATGACAGAATTATATAATACAATTATTAATTTAAAACGCTATAGAGCTATTGATATTATGGTTACAAAAATAGATATCCCTAAATATTTTGTATATCCTGCTGTTTTTACAGAAGAACGAGTTGAAAGTACTATTAATAATAATGGGAAAAAAAAAGGATATAGTAATGAATATTATCATTATATTAATTGATAAAATCCATTTTTACATTTTACAGAGATCTCTTCCATAATTAAATTATCTTCTTCTTCGTCTGAAGAACTTTCACTTTCTGAATTAAAATCATATTCTTCTTTTAATTTAAAATATAAATCCCTTATAAATTCATACATGGGTTCATTTATATTTTCTAATATAAATACTTTTATTGCATTATTAATTTCTTCAACATTATACAAAG
>Ga0181398_1000589_pt1 | contig 10873 bp, 9 predicted proteins | sample 21SPOviralmetaG_FD_130127 | JGI IMG/M metagenome (GOLD analysis project Ga0181398, IMG submission 130127) | Marine viral communities from the oligotrophic San Pedro Time Series (SPOT) site, San Pedro Channel, CA, USA - 21 SPOT_SRF_2011-04-29 | ecosystem: Environmental > Aquatic > Marine > Strait...
AGGTCCGTGTGACCTTTGAATCCATCGAGGAACTCTGACCATGGCCACAATCCGAGGCGAACAAGGAGCAGTCCAGTTCGACGCTGCAGGCTCATCCAATGCAACAATCGTCGGCACTCGTAGTTGGAGCTTAACCACTACGAAAGAGACGCTCGACACCTCAAAGCAAGGCGATACTTTCCGCAGCTTTGTTGGCAGCCTGGTTTCAGGATCTGGCACTGTTGAACTGGTTTATGACCCAGATGCAACAGGCCAAGCAGCTTTTCTTGAGGATGTGATCACGGCTGCTGACACAGCCGACGCAACTTTTGAGTTGTTTACCACTGGTACAAGCGCAGACACCGACTCAGCCAAATTCAATGGCATCATTACTGACATGGAGATCACTTCAACTGTTGGTGAACTGGTCGTTGTTTCCTGCAGCTTCATCACTAGCGGCGCAATCACTTTGAACCTGCAGTGATTTAGGTCTATAATTTAAGCGCAAGCTTTTATTTAATGGCTCAAAATCGCACCGTCGATCTGCTGGTTGGGGCATTTGATCTCAACCAGCGCCGCAAGTTTGAACTAAAAAACGCTGAAGGTAAAAAAGTCGTTGATCTGTTTTTTAAACCGATCACACGCGCTGACCGCAAGAAAGCACAAAGCCTTTCCGGTACTGAAGAAGCACTAGACATCAGCACGCAGATGCTGTGCCAGATGGCAGAGCTTGAGGACGGCTCAAAAGCCTTTGCTCCTGCCGATGCCCCAAAGCTACAGCGTCAGCTGCCTGAGACGATCTTGAACGAGATCGAGCTGTTTTTGTTTGGCGTCGGTGAAGACACCGACATGGAAGAAGCAAAAAACGACTGAAGCAGGACAGGTGGACTCTGTTTGAGTTTCACTTGGCCTGCGAGTTGGGAATGACTGTAAGCAGGCTTCGCACGGAGTTGACCGATGCGGAGCTTGTGCATTTTGCTGCGTATTACGACATCAAGCGCGAGGAAGAAGAAAAAGCAATGGATCGCGCCAAGCGCAGTCGACGGTAGTATTGATCTATTGGCCGATTGATCGTGGCAGCTGTCTCTTCTACAGTAGAACTGCTTATCAAGGCTCAACAGCCTCAAAGGGCTTTACGGGCATTGTCGGAAAACACCGAGAGGCTCAAGAAAAAAATTGATGCAACACAGCAATCTTTTAATAGAACAGGGCAAGCCGCCACAAGGTCAGCAACACAAGCAAGTTCTGCATACCGAAATTTAGGCAATAACGTTTCTGGTGTAGAAAAAACCATTAGAGGGCTCAGAAACGCATTTGTCGTACTTGGTGGTGCAGTTACGGCAACAGGTGTTGGTCAACTTGGCATAGACGCCATTGAGGCAGAGCGCAAAATCAAATTGTTAAGCATGTCCTCTGGGGATGCACAGCAAGCTCTTGATGTTGCGGCACGTGCGGCAAGTAGATTTGGCTTGAGCACAACAGAGGCCAATGTAGGCATATCACGATTGCTCGCAAGGCTTAAGCCTATGGGCCTCGGTTTAGATGATATTGAATCAACATTTGCTGGATTTAATATTGCTGCTAAATTAGCTGGTGCCACTGCATCTGAGTCTTCTGGTGCATTCCTGCAGTTGACTCAAGCTTTAGGCAGTGGTGTTTTAAGAGGACAAGAATTAAATTCAATCTTGGAGCAAGCCCCGTTAGTTGCGACAGCAATTGCTCTTGAGTTGAATACAACAGCAGGCTCTCTTAAAAAACTAGGCGAAGAAGGAAAAATTTCTAGTAGCGTTGTTCTTCGGGCCTTGAAACGCGTTGAAAAAGAAGGCGCTGCTAAGCTTGAAGAGGCAATGAAGGGCCCGGCCCAGCAATTTAAAAATTTAGGCAATCAAGGCGTTCAGCTTTCCAAAGTATTGACAGAAAATCTTCTGCCAGTATTTATGCCATTAGTGCAAGGCGCTACAGATCTTCTAAAATCTTTTAACGAGCTGCCCTCAGGCATTCAAGGATTTATTGTCAGCGTTGGTTTTGCCGCCACGGCTGTTTTTGCGCTTACAAATTTAATTAAAGTTCTTGCTGTTACAAAGTTTGGAGCCTTTTTGGCCCAGCAAGCTGCTTTGTTCCAAGTATTTGGGGCCAAAATTTATTTTGCAGCTGCCGGAGCAGGTGTTTTGAAGATAGCTTTAGCCGCGTTGCCTTTCGGCGCTTTAACTTTAGCTCTTGGTTTTTATGTTAACAAGCTAATTGAGGCAAGTCGCAAGCAATTAGAATTTAATAATTTAGTCAACTTTGGCTCCAAAGAGATGCTGAAGTCTGCAATCGCAACAAGAATAGAAACAAGGGCAACAATAGAAAACACTATCGCAAAACTTAAAAACGCGAAAGCGTCAATGAGTAAGTTTGGAGAGGACACTAAATTTTTGCAGATCCAAGAATTGCAGCAAGATTTAAAAAATTTAGACAAAGAATTTGCAGAATTGTCTTTGAAGTTGATGGACTTGCAGGCTGAAGGCCGTAAGACAGTAGATACGATTATCGAGCCTGGCAAGGGTGCTGCCAAAGCTGATGCACTACTGACCAAGTTGCAACGTCAATTTGATTTGTTAAAAGAAACCTCAGAGCTGGGTAAAGATATACGCAAGAATGATTTTGACCGAGCCGATGTACTGGAAAAAATTAATAAACTTGAAGGCATAACTGCAGAAAAACGTCAAGAACTGGTAGATATCGCAAGCAAAACTTTTGACGCAAAGAAAGGCAGCATTATTGGTGAAGCTCTTGGACAAGACCTGATAAAAGCGCAAGAACTTGCAGAGGCTCAAAGGGAAGCAGTCTTGCCACTAGAGCGACAAAAAGAATTACTAGAGGCAAAACTAAATGGCAACGAACGTGAGGTAAGATTGCGACAAGAGGTAGAGCAAATTATGGCTTCTACTGAAGGTTTAAATAGGCAAGAAGTAGAAAATGTTGTCAATATTGTTGCCGCTTTAGAAGATCAGGTTGCTGCAGCTGAGCAACTTGAAAATTTATATAAGCAGGTCGGTTCTGCTATTGAAAGCGGAATTGTAAATGGAATTCAGAGCGCCATTGACGGCAGCAAGTCACTTGGAGAGTCGTTGTCTGGCATCCTTAAGCAGGTGGGTGGAATGTTTCTCAAAGCTGGTATTGGTAGCTTTGGGATTGGAGGCGAAGCAGGCAGTGGACTTCTTGGGCTCCTTCCTTTTGCAGAAGGCGGCTACGTTTCTGGCCCAACTCCTGCGTTGGTTGGCGAAGGCGGTGAACCTGAATACGTCATCCCTGAATCCAAGATGCGTGAAAGCATGTCGCGTTATTCGCGTTGTGCTCGTGGCTCTTCTGTTATTCCAGAAGAAGGTGGACTTGGAACCACAGGCGGAAGCGGAGGGCTTGCAGTTGCCGCACCAATCGATGTTCGCTACACCGTGGAACGTATCAACAGCGTTGATTATGTAACTGCTGAACAGTTCCAAAGTGGGATGCAGAGTGCAGCGGCACAAGGCGCACAGCGCGGTGAACAGAACACGCTAAAACGATTACAGATGAGCGGAAGCACACGCAAGAGGATAGGTTTATGACAAGTTTTGCCTTTGGCCATGCACTACGAATAAAGCCTGAGCAAACAGAGCTTTATCGCTTTCAAAACTTTTTTATCGGCAAAGAGATTACGCACTCTGGTTCTGGCTATCAGTTTGTGCCTTTTGGTTTTTCTGGTGTCACCGTTAACCGCACTGGTGATGGCCTAGAGGGAACGCTTGTTTTTCCAAACAACGACCTGTCTCGTTCTTGGGGAGTTAGCGCGATTGAAGGCAGTTGGCTAATGGAAGTTGACGTGCTGATCATTGAAGACCCAGATCCTGATACAGGCTTGGCAGTAACAAACACGATCGCTCACACCTACACAGGACAGGTAACAGGTGGGCAGTGGGACAACACTTCACTGAATTTGGAGCTGAGTTCAGTGCTTGATGCTGTTGGAACGGACGTGCCAAGGCGTACGTTGACGCAACGAATTGTGGGCAACTTGCCAGTGAGTAACAATGTCCGGCTGCAGTGATCTCATTGGGATGCCGTACCGCTTAGGTGCTGACGGCAGCGATGGTCATATCGATTGCATCCACCTTTGCTACAAGGCTTTAGATCACATCGGCATTGACCCGCCACCGTTTAAGCAGTCCTGGTACGAGGCTGGCAAGTGGGAAGTATCTCGTGATTTATTGAAGTGGGGTTTTCGGGTCAAGAAGCCTGAGTATGATGGGGATATTCTGCTGCTAGCGGAGAACTCTTGGACTTTCGCGGTGACATGGGAAAAGGGCATTCTTTATATTCAGCCAAAAACCGAAAAGGTGCAGTGGTCTTCGGTCCAACTGTTTACGACGTACCACTGCTTCCGTACGAAAAGCAGTTAATTGAAACGATTGGAATTACGGAAGAAGAGTATCAACTTTTTGCGTCTGAGGTAAGGCGGCGTGGTTACGTAAGACCGGCTGAATACGATCATATTCCTGATATTCAAGCGGTAGCAACGGCTGTAGTCATTCCAACTGTAGTTATTCCAGCTGTTACTGGGGCAGCAAAAGGTACGGCAGCGATAATTGCTACCAACATCGCAATTGGTTTAACTCTTACAGGCATTGCATATCTGCTGACACCAAAGCCCAAGATGCCTTCGGCACCTAAGTCGGGTCGAGTTGACTTAGAAAGTATTACAGGAGCCAGCCGCTTTACTCCATCCAGGGGCTTTGAAACCATTAGCGAGCTTGCCGATTATTCTTCACCAATACCCATCATCTTTGGCCTGTACGACGAAGTTAGGCAGGTAGGTGGAATGTTGACCGTGCCAAAGCTTGTCTGGTCGCGGATGCTTAGCCATGGCACACAACAGCAGGCAAGGCTTCTCTTTGTGGTTGGTGAGCAAGGTGTTAATAACAATGGGATTGCTCAGCCAAAATTAGAAGGCATCTTTGTTGGCAACAATGCTCTAGACGCCATTTACGAAGACTTTTTTGCTTTTTATTGGAAGAAAGGGCTGACTGAAGGAGGCAACAACCGTGTTGTAGCTGGCGACTTAATCGAAGGCACTCGAGGAGATCTTTCGACAGGCGATCCATCCACTGAAAACGATGCAAACGCTGAAATCTTTGTTTGCCCGACTAACGTTCAAGATCGTGATACTGCATTTTGCCATGCGTATACACCGGTAAACAGCACTGAATTTGGTGTTTATGGGCCAATACCTAACGGAACAGGTTACCGCCTAAACTATCAAGTCATTACTGTACCTAGAGACAATATAAATGACAAAAAACAAAGAGTTGACATAATTAAGCGTTTAAAAATTATTGGTGATTTAAATTTAGGGCGTGATGGTGGCGATGGGTTACCGCCTGGCACCACGCCAAGCAGTAATGCAGAATATACAAAAATTGTACGAAAACAAAAACATGTAGGCGAAGGTCGTCAATACAGCCCACGAATGGGGATCTTTAGTCTTAGAAGTCCTGGTGGGTCACTTGTAACAGTTGACGGAAACTTTAGCGGTCAACAGTCAGCAGTTTTAGATGTAGCAAAAGACGACGAAATAAACTTTAGGATTTCTGCAACCGACATTCCTGAAGATGCCTACGAAAGCAGAAAAGATCAACGAGGCGAGAAAGTTGACGACATCAATTCAACAGTCTTATCCGAACAACTTGCGGCAGACGACGCAATGCAGATTGGTGAAATCTTTGCCATTGCAGGCACAGTATGGAAAGTAAGAAGGCGCAGCTTGGCGCGTTTTAATCCCGACGAAGCAAAAACAGATCAGATAATTAATCTTGTATGTATTGACACAAGTCAATCTCTGCAGAAAAAAATAGGTATCGTTAGCCAAAGCAAAGTTATAGCTCCGAAGACTTACATTGACGACTTAGCTGGTATCGGGGCAGGTTTTTTCCCTTTGACTAAAATTGCTTCAGGTACTGTACGCAATAACAGACCTGCCATCGTTACTGAGCTAGGCATTAAAAGCTCGGTTTTTCAAAACTTACAAGGTCTATGCTCTTTCCCTGGGTTGCCGTCGTCGGACGAAATTAATGAATATGACCAAGACAACGTAAGAGTAAGCACGGGGACTAACACCTCATCGATAGTTAGGTCGTCAGCTTTTAATTTATACGTAAGAAAAGCCGGTCTTGACGCCAATGGGGAAAGCTTTGAGTTTCAGCGTATGGAGCCGTTCTTTGTAGTTGTGGGGCGGAAACCAGTCTCACAATACAATTTTATTCAAGTAAGGCATCCAGTACAAGAAGAGCTTGAGTACAAGCTTGTTCCTTTACCTGGTGCTGAGTTACGTGCTGTATCTGATAACCAAGAGTTTATCCAACTGTCGGCGGCATCAGCTAATAGACCTAACGCTTCAAAAGAAATAGCTAAACAATTTAATGTGCCAGGAATTGGTGAATTTAAGGTTATAACAATTGGCTTTACGACAACAAAATTGTCTATAAGGCTTAACAAAGAATTTATTAGAAACCCAAGAGCAACTTCAAGTTCAGGATCAGAAACAATTCCAAGTGTTGTTACAAGAGATATAACGTTGCCAAAGGATGGCGATGACCCTGAAAGCCAGGTTAGTGCCATTGAGCATGTTGCGAACATATCAAACCTTAGTGGTGCTACAAGCGGTAGGAATGGTGCAATGACTTACGAAATTGCAGGCAACTCAGATACGTATCCAGCTGGTATTGGTTCAACAATTAATGCAACAACAAGAGAGTATGTAGATCCAAACAATGTAAATCGATTTGTAATTATTGAATGGACGTTGCAAAAAAATGAATTGCCTTCTGATCATTATGCTCGTGCTAATGGTAAAACTACGGTTTGGGCTCCAATAGCAACTAGGGTCGTATTTAGCTCTACAGATTTTGGCGCTGGGCAAGAGTTTGAAGTCAAGCGCGGGAACGGTTCAACAGCTGTATTTCCAAACGGGACCACTGCCTATTCCGACTTGAATCCATTTAAAAATAACAACCCTGCTGGAACGCTGCAATCGTCAGGGCAAAGATTTCGAGTTACGGGCATGACGACTATTCCAACCGTGTTGGGTCGGAACCAAGGTTTTTACTATCAACTTTTTGGTAGCGCACAAAATTTTAGCGTTGGTGAAAGTCAAGGTGTTGAAAGAACTTATACAGCACCTGGCTCAAAAAGCATTCGTCTTAAATTTCTCTCAACAGTAATGCAACTGGATGACCATTGGTCAGGTCAAACTCAAGGCTGGACTGAACCGACTATTACTGTTGTGCCTGGAGGTAGCACTAACGCTAACTGGAACGTAGGAGACACATTTGATGCGGTAGAAGCTATAGCAACTACTAATCCGTATCGTACTGTTTACAGCTCAACTGGATTTAGAGGAAGGATAGCTGAAAGGGAAACTGTTGACTTAACCGCTACGTTTACCGGCGATGTAATTTTTGAAGAGCAAAGCCAATACGCAGACGTTAGTTTTTATAGAGGTTTGGTGCAAAAATCTAATGCTTCCGAACCCGAGCATCAGGTTGTATATGTAAATGAAATTATGCCCAACGATCAAAAACCGGCTTTTAATAACTTAACTTTGGCAGGGCTTTCGTTAAAAGCAAGCCGAAATTTTACTCAGCTTGATCAGATAAGAACATGGCTTGGTAGCGGAATACAAGTCGAAAGGTTACACCCTGACTTAAATGTTTATGGGTCTGGCGCTCAAATCCAAGGCCCTAGCAATCTGCTTACGGATCTGGTTTTTTACTTACTGACAGATCAGATGGGAGGAGCGGGTGCCGTTTTGCACATGACATCTGACAACCCATCAATAGTTGACAAAAACTTGTTGATCGAAACTTCTAAATTTTTAGCAAAGCAAGAACTTTTCTTCAATGGTGTTATTGGAGAGATGACAAATTTACGCCAATTTATTATGGATTTAGCCCCTAATTTTTTATGCAATTTTGTTCTTTCGGACGGCAAGTTTTCGTTGGTACCTGCAGTGCCGTACATCCATGACAGCGGTGCAATTAACCTAGGCCCTATTGAAATTAGTCAGCTTTTTACCGCTGGAAATATTCTTGAAGATTCGTTTAAGCTTGAGTACCTAAGCTCAGAGGAGCGTAGGCCGTTTAAAGCGGTTGTGCGCTATAGGCAAGAAAGTAAAAATAAATTGCCAGAAGAAAGAGTTGTAGAGGTAAAAATTCCTGACTTAGCTGAGTTTGATCCAAACATTGACTTGCTGCCTCAAGAGCAATTTGATTTGACGCAGTTTTGCACATCTAAAAGCCACGCAATAAAGGCTGCCAAGTATTTTCTTGGGCTAAGACAGTTAATTACACACACAATTAATTTTTCAACAACAGTTCATGGATTAAATTTAAAGGCGGGTTCGTTTATCAAGGTTGTTACGGAGTCAAGCCCGTACAGCTCTGCTAACAACGGATCTATCAGTTCATCTGGGCAAGTCGTCAGTGTTTCTCCTTTGAGTGACGGTCAGTATGACGTTTCTTATTTTCAAGCTGATTCAGAAGATGTGCAATCTGGAACGATAAACGTAAGCAATGGCGTTGTTGCTGATTCGGCTTTTCATGATTCTATTTTTACGTTGACAAATCCTGAGGTGTCTCAAAACGTTTATGTCGTTGAACAATTAACGTTTTCGCAGGAGGGCACTGTGGACATCGTTGCATCAGAGCACCCTTGCAACGATGATGGCAGCAGTAAGCTTGCCCACTTGATAGAAAATGGATCCTTTGTCATGCAACCCAGCTAATGGCATTTCCTGAGCTTGTCCCAACCAGTCGCGCTTTTGACCCTGGAGATTATCCGATCAGAACGTTTAGGTCGCAAAGCGGCGCTGAAACACGGGTCCTGTACGGCAGCGAACGCACCAACGTAAAGCTGCAACTGTCTTACGCCAATATTGGCGATGCGTCAGCAGAGCTGTTTCTTGACCATTTTGACGAAACAAAAGGCACCTTCAATACTTTTGATTTACCTGCTGGGTCTTTGTCGGGTTGGAGCGGGAACACTGATGCCTTGCGTTCAGAGCCGACAACAGTTCCGACCGTGACACTTGTTGTGACAGTTGCGGCCTCTGGTGGCGGCAATAGGTACCGGATTGATGGATCGTCAACAGACAACGAAACACTGACGCTGACTGAAGGCACTGTTTATTTGTTCAGCCAATCTGACTCGTCAAACTCCGGCCATCCATTGCGCCTAAGTACAACAAGCGATGGCACCCATGGCAGTGGTGCTCTTTACACAACAGGCGTGACAACCTTTGGCACTGCTGGCAGTGCTGGAGCGTACACACGAATCAAAGTCGCTAAAGACGCCCCAACCTTGTATTACTACTGCGTTAATCACAGTGGCATGGGCGGTCAGATCAATACGCCTGCAGGCACTGTTTCTTCTGAATCAGGGACGCCAGCAAAGTACAGGTACGAAAGCGCACCGCAATTAACGCAGGTGCGGCCTGGGGTTAGCACTGTTACAGTGAATCTCATTGGCGTGATCTGATGGCAAAGGTCTATACCGGCAGAGATGGCGTCTTACAAGTCGCTGGTACGACCATTGCCAAAGTGTCGAGTTTTTCGGTGCAAGCAAACCTTGAGACGTTAGAAACCACAACGCTTAGTGAGAATATTCGCAGTTACGTTCCAGGTGTTGTCGGCTATACGGGCAGCTGCAGCTTGCTTTATTACAAAGAAGACAGCGGCTCAATCAACACAACAAGCCTGTTGAGCGCACTGGTCAAGACTGGTTCGGCTGGTGTTACCAGCAGTGACACCGTTGACCTGACATTTCGTTGGGTGGATGGTGCGGACATTAACGACATCAAGATCAACGCTTACGTTTCAAGCGCCACGATGGGTGCGGCTACTGCTGATCTGGTGCGTGCTGAGATCTCGTTTATTGGTACGGGAGAGCTGCTAGCCGCCACGATCTCATGAGTGTTTACCTTGGTACGTTTGGCAAAGTTGAACTGCAACGTCAGTTTGACGGCAGCGAACTTAGTTCGACAATTAATACAGGTGATGTCAATGCTACGGCAAAACGTTTTAGCTTTGACTTTGACCATGGGCAATTAATTACTGGCGATCAAATTGAGATTAAAAGCACTGACAGTAGTGCTCTTGATTTTATTGACAGCTATACAGATTCAAGCGTAAAAAAATTTATTTATGTTGATGACCTTGGCGGCATCAGGCTTTATAACACTTTTGCTCATGCTGTAAACGGTGGGCCAACGAACGCAGTAGCCCTTGCAGTTCCTGGCAACGACATCCCAATTGCCGTCACTGTTGAGAACAGCATTGCGCGTTTGCTGGCACAAGTTAATAGTTTTGAGCTTAATACTGAGCGCGAAACTGTTGACACAACAACGTTATCTGATGAGTTTAGAAGTCGTATTAGTACGTTGATGTCTGGCTCTGGTCGGATGTCGTGTTTCTGGGAATACACGGGTGACACGGCAAACGAGCTGCCTAATTACTTGGTTGAGCTCTCCTTGCGTACCAAGGTTGGCAGTCAGTTCCATGCAAAGTTCTATATCAAAGCAAGCGGCTACAACCCTGGTGGCGTTTCAGCGAGAGACGCAGACGATGTTTTTTATGACTTTGATGCAGTGATTACGGCGTGTGCTGTGCAGTTCGCACCAGACAATACGGTGCAAATCACAGCAGACTTCATCACGACTGGAGCGGTAGAGCTGAAAATGAATACGTTTGTACCTGACGACCTCTTGCAAGAGGACTCTGGTGAAATACGCTTGGATCAAGACGGTGCAGCTAAACTGCAACTAGAGACCGACCTTTAAGCAGGGAGCTGACCACCAATGGCTGATTTAAAAATCAGTGAA
>Ga0181398_1000591_pt1 | contig 10855 bp, 4 predicted proteins | sample 21SPOviralmetaG_FD_130127 | JGI IMG/M metagenome (GOLD analysis project Ga0181398, IMG submission 130127) | Marine viral communities from the oligotrophic San Pedro Time Series (SPOT) site, San Pedro Channel, CA, USA - 21 SPOT_SRF_2011-04-29 | ecosystem: Environmental > Aquatic > Marine > Strait...
CCTGCTGATTACTTTAACTTCTTTATTGTTTCAGCAATTACTACTAGTGATGCAGATCCGATTGACATTGCAGCCTCTGACGTCAAGCCTGCTTTCCTGAACCATGTAATACCTATTCAAAAAGGTTTGGTGTTGTTCAGTGAGTCTGCCCAGTTCATGCTGTTTACTGAGTCTGATGCTCTTAGTACTAGCACTGCTCAGTTAAAGAAGCTAGCGTCATACGAGTGTAGTCCAACTGTCAGACCGATAGATCTTGGCACCTCTGTTATGTTCAGCACTGGCAGCGCAGCACACACACGTGTGTTTGAGATGGTGATTCAAGATGAGACTGTGCCTCCTAAGGTGGTAGAACAGACTCGTGTTGTACCTGAGTTTATCCCAAAAGATGTAGATCATGTATCTAACTCTTCACAGACTGGCATTGCAAGCTATGGAAAGAGTGGTACATCAACACTATACTTCTACAAATACTATGACACAGGCACTCAGCGTGAGCAGTCTGCATGGTACACTTGGACACTTACAGGCAGCCTAGTACATAGCCTGTTTACAGCAGGTAACCAATACGTTATCTCTTTACAGGGAAGCCAGTACATACTGTCACGCCATGAAATGGTGGTTGATACAACGAACACTCGTAGCTATCAAGTAGGTACAGGTGACACTAGTCGTAGGTTTGAGGCTACCTTGGACAACATGACCATAGCGTCAGCCTCTTATAATTCTACCACAGAAGTATCTACAGTCACTCTTCCTTATACTTATGACAGTAACTATAGTATGCTGGCTGTATTCCTCAGCGGTACTGACGCTGGTGTTGTCAGAGTCCCTGATAGTGTATCCGGCACTACTGCTACTTTTAATAACATTGACCTGACTACTGGTAATGTTGCTATTGGATACAAGTACATCACTGAGATTGAGCTACCTAACTTCTACTATGCTGTACAGCCTGGTAAGTATGATATTGATGGAGACCTACGGATTTCTCGTATCAACTTTGAGATGGGTATCTCTGGTCCTATGGAGTTCCATCTGACCTCACCACAGGTTGATAGCTATATCCAGTATGAATCTGGAATGGAGGTTGACAGGGGTGAATTCAATGCTGTACCATCTAAGCTGTATAAGTCTGTTAAGGTTCCAGTCCATAGAAAGAATGAGAAATATACTCTTACCATTAAAGTCCCTGACCCTTTCACCGCTACTATAGTCTCAGCAAGCTGGGACGGACGTTATGACACAAAGCGACACGTACGTCGGTAAGTACATTCAACCATGCACCCCTCAACTAGCTCTAGAAGTTGGTGAGGATCTGCGTTGGGAAGACATAAGAGAAGTAGAAGAGACAACAGGGCTGACTGCACCAGCAGCGGTCCTGGAATCTTATTATCGTTCTGCTTACTCTGTTTATTTCACTGTGCCCAACGGCAAGGCTGCCGGTGTGGCAGGCATAACGCCAGACAATAAGATCTGGATGCTATGCACTAAAGCCAGTGAAGAATACCCGCATACATTTATAAGAGAAGCCAGGAGGTGGCTTGATAGTCTTCCTTACACATACCTGTGGAACCACGCAGATATGAGGAATGAAAATCATATTAAGCTGCTTAAGCTTCTTAAGTTTAAATTTATTAACTATCGCGTTTACAACGGTGTACCCTTAATCGAGTTTGTTAAATTATGTGTTCAATAGGACTCGCTGTTGGTATTACTGCTTTTGCTGGATCTGCAATGACTGCCGTTGGGCAGCATCAATCCCAGCAAGCAGCAGTAGCTAGGTCCAATGCTATTGCTCAGCAAGATTACCAACGTCAATTACAGATCGCTGCTCAAAAAAGTCAGAAAGACAGCGAAGTTTTTAAAGCAGAGCAAGACGCTCAAACTGCTGCTCTAAATAATTACTATGCAACAATTAGCCGTAACCAGGCAGAAGAGAACAGAGCTACAACAGCTAATCAACAGTCTTTACGAGAGACCGAGAAAGCTGCTATGTTTAAATCTCAAACAGCTATTCGTAGTGCTATCCAAGCCCAAGGACAAGTTCTTGCTAAAGGCGGTGCTGGACAGTCTACCTTACTGGCAGCATTGGATGCTGACCGTGAGTTAGGATTTGAGTTAGCACAGATCGAAGAGACAGTGTATGACAAATCGCTTGCTACTGCTGTTTCCCAAGAAGGTATTTATCTAGACCGCGGGGCTGCTGATGCTTCAGCATGGAATAATATACCTGCAAATCCAATGGCCCCATCCGCAACATTACTGCCTGTTAAACCAATTAAAGCGCGAGGTCCTTCTGGACTTGCTCTTGCTGGCAACCTTGTCAGCAGTGCGGCTAGTGCTTACGGCACAGGCTATTCACTTGACAATCCTTAAAACTAATGGCATACCAAGGTAGCGCACAAGCTATCGGATTTCGTAACCGTACTATTATTGACCCTTCTAAGCGTAAGCGCCAAGAAGCAGCTCAACTAAAAGAGCGTAGTAGGGAAGAAACCCGTCAGCTGGAGAAGCAAGCTTCTCAAATGAAACAAGAATCAATTCGTGTTAGTCAGCTGCAAAGCAGTAACGAACAGTACGAGTTGAACGCACTATCTAAATTTAGTGATACCCTTTCTAAAACCTTAGAGGACCAAGCTAAGGCGTACATTGAAAGGGAAGAGTACGAAGCAAAGGTCGATTATATGAATCGTCCACCTGAAGAGCTTGTGGAAGACAAGAAAGAGGTGGACGAAGTGATCTCTCGTTCTGGTGAGCTTCACGCTAAACTTGCTGAAACAGCAGACAAAGCTCCTAACGAAGAGATAGCAGACAAGATCCGTAGCAGATCTAGATACTATCAAAGAGCTTATCACGAAGCATCTTTTTCTGAATCAGTTCAGAGTTTGCCCAGTCACTTGTACTCCGAAATGGAGACAAACACAACTGAGCTTCCGTCACCCCACGGGGGGTCATTTAAGATCAATGACTCTAACAAAACTCCTGAAGAGTGGGACATTGCAGCTGCCTACATTAAAGGTGAGTGGCTGAAAAACAACAACCCTTCAGGTCTTAGTGCCAAGGTTATTGCTACTCGTTATGCTGATACAATTAATGAAAAGGTTGCGTTCCAACGAAATCGTTACACTCAGAAGTATCTAGGTGATAAAGCTAATGAAGGTATCAGTGCTGGTAAAGCAGACCTTTTTACTCAGATGCGTCAAGGCTCCCCTGAGCAAATTCTAGAAGCCATGAGTATTCACCGAGCATCGGCTCCTGGACTGCACGATCGTCTTGGTACTGATGGTGGTGGTAATCTTAACGCTGTGATGGATATTATGGCAGTGTATGACACACTGACTAAATCTGATCCGTACCGTGCTGCAGATATTGCATCTACTATTGTTAGTTTTAAGATTACAGATCACCCAGCTGTTAAACCAGGCGAGTCCAAAACTATTGAAGAGCTGTTTGGTCAGCGTGGGTTTACCTATAAAGCATTACTTGGTAAAGCAATCAGGGCACAGAATACAAAGTATGAGGAGAACGAAGCTGCTAAAAGAATTAAACGTAAAGATCTAAAGGAAAACATTTTTAAGGAGTGGGCTCTTAATCCTCCTAGCAAACGTCAAATACAAGAAGCTGCTGAGCTGTACATTGATGAGGATTACCAGCTTTACAACGACCTTAGGGCATGGGAACCTACTTCTCTTGGTATTCGTGATTCTGAAGAGCTGCTAGATGAGTTGCGGTCAGCCACCCCTTCTGGTGAGATTACAGAAGAAGTTTTCCTGACTCTGCATCCAAGCGTTCGTGAAACTATTGCCCCTGAGTTGGTTGTAGACCGTGTGTTTGGTACAGGTGAGGAGGTTAAAAAAGATAGGGATTATGGTTTTAACCTAATCAAAGCCAACATGCAGCGTGCCCGTGATAACATTGACGGGGAAAAAAAAGATACTGATGATTACATCCGTGCACAAGATGCTGCTCAGAAACAGATGTTAGTTGATGCCAAAGCTTTGATGGACGCAAACCCTGGCATGTCTGAGGGACAAGCTCTCAGGCAAGCAGGCAATGCAATTGCTGAAAGCATTCAAGTTGTTAACTCTAATGACTTCTTTGGTCTTCTTAAAGGTAAGAAGGATATAGACCCAACCAAAAACAAGTACTACTACATTACTGGTGAAGGTTTTGGTAACTTCCTTGACGGTCCTACACCTAACAAAAACCTGTCAAGGCTTCGTAATATTGCTAATACAGTTACGACCCAAATTAACGAAAACGGCGACCACAATGTACTTATCAACCGTAAAATTGAAGGTCTTGAGCTTGGGGATCTTCAGCTTAATACTCGTGGGGTTCCACCCGGATTTTTTTATCGGATGGCTTCAGTAAGCGGAGGCAAGCACACAGCTTTTGACATTCTAAATGCTCAGCGTAGATTTAGAAATGAGCAACCTATCCAGCTTCCCACTGAAGCCCAGAGAGTAGATGAGATCTTTAAGAAGTATCCTTCTTTACGTCGCTCTATGATCTCTACCCCTAGTATGCAGCTTGCTAACAGTGCTATTGAACAAATGGGTGGTGTTAGCGTTACCACGCTTCTTAGATCCATTGGAAGACAAGAGTCAAGCAATAACTATAAAGCTACCAACTATACTAAAGTCACTGGAAACGATACAGACCCTGCACTTGGCAAGTACCAGATGCTATGGTCTAACGTCAAAGTATGGGGACCTCAGTATGGCATGGGACATCCTGGCTCTAAAACCGCATTCTTGAACGATCCTGTATATCAAGATCGTATGGCACAGCATGTTATGGGTGGTTACATTCAGCAAGCTTTGAAAGCCTCTGGAGGTAATCAGGCAGAAGCTGTAAGGCGTGCTGCTGCTTTATGGTATGGTGGACCTGACGGGTTTGATAACTTTGACAACCCCAACTTTAGTGGTGGTGAAGGTTTTCCTAACATGCAGGAGTACACCAACCAGATCCTTCAACGTTACCTGCGCTAATTAACATGCAACAAGACGAATTTAATACACCCAGTCTTACTCCTGAGCAGGTACAGCATAGGGCTGATGAGTTTGATTCAGGTGCTGCTTCTAACGAAGAGTACTCTAATCTAGTACAGCAAGCAGAAGAAGCTACTACACAAGCTTCTCAAGCACTAGAACAAACACAACAAGATCCTACCTTCTTCTCTGAATTAGGTGCTGCGCTTGGAGGTGGAGCTGCTGACGCTGTTGAAAGCGTTGGCGGTTTTGCTGAATTGACAGGAGATACCCTTAAGACGGGCATGAACCAACTGTTTGGTCGTCCTATCGACGAAACACAAAACCCTTTTGATGAAAACTATGAAGCTGGCGATGCTAGCTGGCTTGATGTGCCCGACTCATGGGTACCTGAGAACCAAACTAGCCTAGGTAAGCTTGCCCGAGGACTCACTGAGTTTGGTTTCTTGACCCTCGCTACTGGTGGCATTGGTGGTGCGGCAGGAGGAGCTCTTGGCATTGGAGCTAAAGCATCCCGTGCTTTAAAGTTTGTTAATCCTAAAGTACTTAAATACGGTAAGATTGCTACAGAAGGTGCTATTGCTGACCTTGTGTCTACTAGCTCTGAGGGTGAAAACCTTGCTAATCTTATCAACGACAACGCCCCCTGGATGGCTCCCTGGGTAGCCGAAGCTCTGGCTATTAAACCTGAAGACAACCCTTGGCTTGCACGTATCAAGACTGTAACTGCAGGTGCTGGTATCAATATTGTTGGTCATCAGATCGCTGCGTTTGCTAAAGCCAGCTGGAATGCTCACCGCAAAATTAAGAAAGGTGTTGATCCTCAAAAGGTAGAGGTGGAAGCACAGGTTGAGTATGAAGATGATATGGCTAAAGCCATTGAAAACGATAAGAAAGGTAAAGTTGAAGGCAAGGTACAAGCCGTAAAAGAAGGTAAGGGTGTCACTGCAGACGATATGTCTAACGTGCCTGACCCTGATGTAAACCCCTCTAGAGCTACTGTCAGTGAACAAGCTACTGTTGTTCCTGAAGGTGACTTCAAGCAACGCATTCGTGAGGGTGCTAACGACATTAAGAATGGTGGTAAGGGTACAGAGATTGGACCTATGTTCACCAACACCGCTCTTAGGCGTATGTCGTTTGGTGATAAAAACTTGGCAGAGTACATTGAGGATGTTGCTGATAACATCTCAAAAGACGCTTTCAAAGATCTTGAAAACACCAAGAGTGCAGCAGACGTTAAGAAGATGATTGTCAAGCAATCTGCTGAGCTTCACTCTATTATGGCAGGCGGTGAGGACGTAGCTAAAAAATTTGAAGACTACATTCTTAAGGACCAGGCTTTAGGTGTTACTTACCACGTTGACAAAAATAATGACATTGTTGTAGGCAGTCCTGCCCTAAAATCTGCACTCCAGCTAACGGTACACAGTCTGGCAAAGCAAGCACAGATGATTGCTACTGGTACCTCGTTTATGAAGGGTGTCAGTACTCACAAGCAAGCTAGCATGGTGTTTGATGCCATGACTGTTGCCCTGACTGAGCATAAGAAGATTGGCTACATGGCTGGTCTTCAACTGAATTTGCAAAAACCTGGCGTTCTTGCTGATGTTGTTAAGAAAAAAACCAAAGAAGCTGTTGAGCGTAGCCAACGCGAGATGGTTCAGTACCGAGAAGCCCTTGAAAAGCTTGCTAATAGTGGTGATGAGCAAGGTCTTGAGACTTTGATGGAAGTATTCGCTTTGTCTGGTCACAAGGTCCGTACCATGACTCAGGTTGGTGAGTACCTGCGTGCTAAGATCTTTGGTGGCAACATTGATGGTCTGAAGGTTAGAGGACGGCTTCGTATGGAGCTGGCAAGTGGATTGTACAACTCTCTGCTTAGTGCTCCAATCACAGCTGCTAAAGCTATTGCTGGTACAAACCTTGTAACTATCATGCGTCCTATGCAGGCTTGGTTAGGTGCTACTGCTGGTAACACCTTACAAGGCAAGAAGTGGGACAAGAAAGAAATGACCCTAGCTGTTGCTCAGATGGACAGCATTACTAGAGCCTTTGCTGAAGGCTTTGAGATGTTTAAGTACAACTGGGACCTAGGTGTTAACAGGAAGACTCAAAGCTATGATGGACGTTTTGACATCTCCTCTGACTTACAAGAATGGCAAAACCTTAAAACTCACATGGACGCCTATGGTGGTAAGCGTGATAAATTAGGTTATGCCCTTGCTGATGCACTGGTACGTCTTAACACCAGCCCGTGGCTTAAGTATGGGCAGAATGCCATGGGTGCAGGCGATGCTATGGCACGCACTGTGATTGGCAGAATGGCTATGCGAGATCGTGCTATGCGTAAGGCTATTGATGAAGGTGTAGATCTTGATGATGCACTGGCTATTGCTAAAAAATCTGAAGAAAACTTTAGAAAAGAGATCTTCAAAAAAGACGCTAACGGTTTCTACATTGTCCATGACAAAGCCGCAAAAATGGCTGGTGATGAGGCTGCGCTAAACGCTCCTTTAACTGGTATGTTTGCAGCTGCAGAAGGTATTCAACAAATTCCTTTTATGCGAGCATTCTTCCCGTTTGTTCGTACAGGTATTAACGCGATTGACCTGACGTTTGATCATACTCCTCTAGCTGTTTTCAAGAAAAAATACAAAGATCTTACCAAAGCAGAGCCTGATCCTGATTACCTTTTTCAAACCTACGGTATTAAACCCAATGAGATTGCGAGTAAGCGAGCTTTGATGGAAGGTCGCATGGTCATGGGATCTGCTATTTCTACGATGGCATTCTGGGCTGCTATATCTGGAAACCTGACTGGAGACTACCCATACGACAAAGACGACCAAGATGCATGGCGTGCTGAAGGTAAGCAACCCTATTCTTACAAGGTTGGTGACGTTTACATTTCTTACAAAAACTTAGAGCCTTTCAATACGCTGTTTAGTATGTCAGCTAATCTTGTTGAAAATGCTCACGTTCTTGGAGAAGAAGTTACTTATAAGATGGCTAACAAGATTGCTTTTATGATTTCAGCAGTTCTTGTTGATAAGTCTATGCTTTCTGGTGTTGATGATCTGGCTAAGCTTATGAATCCAGATAGCAGCTTAGATCTGATTCAACGTGTTGGAGCACGTTACGTTCGTTCTCACTTGCCTTATGCAGGTCTTTTGGGATCAATGGGCGACGTTATGGATGCTAACATGAAAGAAGCTAACAACATGATGGAAATGATCCGTCAGCGTGATGCGTTCTTTAAGAATCTTAACCCACCTAAATATGACGTAATGGGTAAAAAGCGGGGTCAGAAATTGAAGAAACCTGGAAATGCCCTTGAACGGATGTTTAACTCAATCTCTCCAATCCCTATTTATTATATGGAAGAGGATTCTGTTAAAAGCACCGTAAGAGAAGCTCGCTTTAACCTTCCCCAAGCGTTATCTACTTATAAAGGTGTTGATCTGACATCTAAAGAAATGTCAGAACTGCAACGCCACATGTCTGAAGGAGATCTTCGTACTAAATTAGAAAGACTGTTTAAAAGCACAGAATTTAAAAACGACTTTAATGAGTACAAGCAACTCTGGAAAGACAACAAGCTAGGCGCAGGTAGAGGTGCTCCTATTCAAGAACAAGATTTTTACATAGACATTCACATGGCTTTTAGTAATGCTAAGACAGACGCCATGAACAAGATGCGAGCTGAGAATCCTGCATTGGCTAAGCGCATTGAAGATCGTCTTCAACTTAAAGATCTTGGTAAAGGTGGACAACGCCAACGCCAAGTTGATATCCTTGAACAAGTACGACCGCCCGTTTACTAAGCACTATACCCTAATTACTATAAGTAATGGCAGTTACAAAAATTACATACGCAGGAAACGGGTCACAGACTCAGTTTACCGTTCCATTTGAATACATTGCTAAGGCAGACGTTGATGTTTACGTCAACACTGTCCTTCAGTTACAACAGAATACTACTTCTACTGCCGACCCAAGCCACCCTCAAGTTGTTTCAGGTGAGATTACTCAGGGCACTGCTTTGATTAACTACACCTTTTCCAACGCTACCACGATTCAATTCAACAGCGCCCCTGCAAACCTGGCGTTTGTTTTTATTGAACGAACTACTGATGATACTTCCGTTGTCACGTTTACTCCTGGCTCTACAATTAGGGCACAGGAGTTAAACAGTGCTTTAGAACAAGTACGATTTATTGCCCAAGAGGGTACTAACACTGCACGCCAAGGTGTTAGCCCATCAAAAGATAATGTAGAATCCCTGGATGCAGGTGGGTTACGTATTGAAAACGTAGCCAATGCTAACTCAGATGATGATGCAGTCAACCGTGGACAGTTAGGTAAGGTCATTAGTGATGACTTGCTAGAAGGCGAAGCCATTGACCTTACTGACTCTACTGGAGGTTCTAACTCCAACAAACAGGTCACCATTTCTGTAGAGGATAGCTCTAAGACTAATAAAGGTGCTGTCTCTATTAATGAAGGTGAGGGCATTGATGTCACTTACACTAACGGTGACGCTGTAATCTCTGCTGAGGACAGCTCTAAAACTAACAAAGGCGTTGTTTCTATTAACGAAGGTCATGCCATTGGTGTGGCCTATACTAATGGTGATGCTGTCATCACTGCTGATAAGAGTACTGCCACACAGCAGGGTGTAGTTAAGATTACATCTACAACACCTATTGACCTTACAAGGTCTGCTGACGGTGAAGTAGCCTTAGCAATCAATGATGGCACTGTTGACCTTGCCAAGATTAAGCCTGGTGATATTGTCACTAGTACAGAGCAGAACGCAGCTCCTAATTCTGTAGGTACAGATGATGAGATCGCTACGTTTGCTGCTCTTAACAAGCGTCATGATACCATTTATCAGAGTGGTACCCCAAGTGGTACTGACTTTGCTACTGGTAAGCTATGGTATGATCATGCTAATGACCAAACTCTGTCTGTATGGAGTGGTTCTAACTGGCTTGGTATTTCATCTGGTGGTACGTTCGTCACGCAACCTACTGTTATCTGGGTTGACCAGGCTAACGGTGTTGATACTAATGATGGTCACCGGATCATTGATTCGATGAAGACCATTAAGGCTGCTGTAGCTAGTGCTAGTGCAGGTGACATTGTTCTTGTTGCTCCTGGTATCTATCGTGAGACAGCACCTATCGATATTACTGTCAATAATTTATCGATTGTTGGACAGTCACTTCGTAGTTGTTTTGTACACCCCACACCGGCTACTGAACTGAACTCTTTGTTCCGTGTTAACAGCGGCACACAGATTGCAAACTTCTCATTTGGTGGTTTGAAGGCTAGTGGCACACGTGGCGGTCACTCTACAGATAACAACAGCACATATGGTCTTCCTACAAACCAAGCGTTTGTTGTGGAGTTCTATCCTAATGCTGTTATTTATAAGTCTCCTTATGTTCAGAACTGTACGAACTTTGCTGATAGTGGTATTTACAACCATACACAAGCTGAGTACAACGCTGACAACTCACTTGGTGGGTTCTTTGATCCCAACAACGTAAACCAAGGCGGTTTTGGTGGTGACTTGACTTCAGGTCCTACTGGCGGTGGTCTATTGGTTGATGGATCTGCAGTATCTAGTACGTCACCATTGCGTTCAATGGTTGTCGATTCATTCACGCAAGTAACCTTAGATGGTCCAGGTATTCTTTGTACTAACAATGGTTATGCACAGCTTGTATCGTTCTTCGGTACGTTCTGTCATTACCACGCTAAAGCACTGAATGGTGGTCAACTAAACCTCAGTAACTGTACGACTGACTACGGTCGGTATGGATTGATTGCTGACGGTAAATCACCTACAG